>Ga0134121_10000043_pt1 | contig 136501 bp, 137 predicted proteins | sample KB301_FD_96463 | JGI IMG/M metagenome (GOLD analysis project Ga0134121, IMG submission 96463) | Terrestrial soil microbial communities without Nitrogen fertilizer from Kellogg Biological Station, Michigan, USA - KB3-0-1 | ecosystem: Environmental > Terrestrial > Soil > Unclassified ... | reverse complement strand
CTTCCCTTCGGGCCGAAGGGGGCATTAGCGTGAAGCTTCATCCGGTGTCCTCCTTGTTGCTGGGTGGCTCGACACCCCCAGCCTTCAAGGAGGCCCGGATGAACAACGTGGTTAGGAACTACACCTAGAATGGAGCCTCTCCCGGGCGCGTAGCTCAGCGGGAGAGCGCTCGCCTCACACGCGAGAGGTCGCTGGTTCGAACCCAGCCGCGCCCATCGGGTCGAACGGACCTATGGAGCCTCGGCTCGTCTTAAGGCACCTCTACGATCGAATGATGTCCAGCATTCCAGCGGTCGACGCGCTGTCTGCCCCAGTCGATTTGGCGAGCGGTCGCAACAGGCTTTTGGAGTCGCTGACGGAGCAACGCCAGGCACTCCGGGAATCAATCGTGCTCACGCCCGTGGACAGTCTCCCGTTCAGCCTGGCCGATCGAGAGTGCACTTCTTTCCTTCACGGCCTATACCTGACCGACAAGGAGCGCGATCGAGAGGCACGCATGAACGCTCCAATTCTCTTCGGCGGTCGTCAACAAGCGGTTCAAGACCTCTCATACATCCACCGCATACTTGCTGACGCCTTCGGTGCGGCCGAGGGGTCGCTGCGTCTTCTGTCGGGACTCCATGCTCACACGGCAACATTCATGAGCGTCAGCACGGCCGGGCAGAAGGTGATGCTGCTTTCCGAGGAAGCCGGAGGGCACTTCAGCACCCACGCCATCCTTCATCGACTTGGCCTCCACACCATCGACCTACCGATCGATCATCGGCGCCTGTGTATCAATCAATTAGCGACACTTGAGCTGATACGCAGCGAGCGACCCGACTTCATCTTCATCGATCGCAGCGAGGGCCTCAGGTACGAGGACTTCTCATTCATCGGAAGCATCGACGGGCCCGAGAAGGTCTTTGACGCCTCCCACTACGTCTCCCAGATTCTCACAGGCAACTACCCCAACCCCCTCACATGGGGGTTCGACCTCATGCTCTTCTCGCTTCACAAGAGCTTTCCCGGACCGCAGAAGGCGGGGATCGTGAGCCGTCAGAACAACGACCTCTGGGCAAACCTCTTGGCCGGCCTCTCAACCCTGGTGTCAAGTTCGCATGCCGAAGACAGCTACCTCGTGGGGCTGGCTCTATTGCGCGACGACTGGCTTGAAATCTACGTTCAGCGACTACTTGCAACGGCTCTTGAGCTTGAAACCCAGCTTCTGGGCCGTGGGCTAAACGTGGTGTCACGGATGGACCAAGGGTCTCCTGAATGGCCCAGCACCCATCACATCTGGATACAGGCATCTGACAAGAATGCAGCATTTACGCAGCATGAACGCCTAACGAGCACAAACCTTCATACGAACTATCGGAAGCTGCCATACGGTCTTGGCTATGGACTTCGACTTGGGACGACATTCTCCGCAGTCGCCGGACTGAGCCTGTGCCATATCGAAGAGCTGACCGACATTATCGATATCGCAATCAGGTATGGGGGCAACCCAGACTTGCGCAACCGTGTAAGCGAACTTGCCGCGGGCGCCAGACAGAATGCAATAGTTCCTTCAGAGTATTGGGCATAGTTATATACTACTCGCGTGCGTGCCAGGCAGGACCACAAGGGAACTGAGGTGGTGGGCTGGCTGTTTCAGGGAAAGACCCTTCTTGCTCTGCTCTTCCTTCTTCTGATCCCAACGCAAGCGTTGTGGCTACTCCCAGCGTTGGACGTGGCCGAGAAGCTCAGCCTCGAGGCAGTGATAGTCGCGCTTGCTGCGGTATTGATCTCAATTCAACACGCCAACGAGCTTGAGATCGCAACAGATCAACTTCGAGACGTAGCGCATTCGGTGCCGACCCGGGGAATCGGCATTTTCCCGGATTACCTTTCTGAGGTTCCAGAGCTCATCGGCAAGGCGAAAGAAAGCATCACGGTCCTATGCGACACCCCGGCACATGGCTCTTTTAGCAATACGGCCGCCTTCGCCGAATACTGGAATATGCTTCGCCACTTAATGGTGGACGGTGACGTTTCAATCAATTGCAAGTTTTTCAATTCCACCGGGCGCAAACGCCTGCACGAAGCGCAAATCAGAGATGAGCGGGACAACTGGGGAGCGTGGGCAGCTCGCAATCACGATAACTGTGCCGCATTCGACCAGCTAGCCCGTCGGCTGAAAGTCCAGCCTCCAGCTGGATCGGAAGGCGTGAGTCAGCCCCAGGAGATTTGGGCCGACAACGCGGATCAATACGTGCAAAGCATGATGGCGATCAACGAGACTGTCCTGTCGGGCTTCGACAAGGATCAAGTCGAAATGCTCACATTTGATCCTTTGCGTTACGGACCGAGCGTGTACTGCTGGCTTCGGGACAAAGATCAGGAAGGGATCTTCGTAATTGTCCCAGTTAGAGGCAGCGGCGTTCAGGATCTCGCTGGATTCCATACCAGGGAGCCTGAGTTGATCCGTGCGCTTGGAACGGTCTTCGAACATCCTGGAAGCACCCAAATTCCCAAACGGAGATCAACGCAACCAAGCGGAACTGCCTAAGCGTCACCAGCGATGGTGCATCCCAGCGGCAGCTCGACGCGGATCCTTAGCCCCTGGTCTGCAGAGGTGCCTTTCCCTCGAACCTCTGCCTACGAACTATGGCTGCTGCAGCACCGAGAGGATGTTGCCCGCCGGGTCCTTGAACCAGGCGATGCTCGGGCCGGGGCCGCGGGCGATGCCCTTGTCGTCTTGGTCGAAGCCGTCGTAGCGCTCCATCGTCACGCCATTGGCGGCCAGCTCGTCGACGGCGGCGTCGATGTCATCGACCTCGAAGTTGAGGATCGTGTAGGTGGCGGGGGTGAAGTCGTCCTTGCGGTAGACGAGGGTGTCGCGGCCGCCGGCCAGCTGGATCGACATCACGCCGAACTCCTCGCTCAGGTCGGTCGTGCCGAGGCCGAGCGTCTCGCCGTAGAAGCGCTTTGCCGCCTCGACGTCGTCGACGGCGAAGCCGTTGGTGGCTTTGGTGTTGGCGAACATCGTCGCTCCCTTCGGTCGTTTTGCTGTCGCTACCCGGACAGCTCGGGGATATAGCGCCGCAGGTGCTCGTCGATCGTCTCACGCACCCACTGCTGGGTCGCGGGATCGGCCATCCGGTAGCGGCCGAGCAGCATCTTCTGGTCGTCCAGCGGCAGGCCGGCGATCTCCCAGCTCACCGCCAGTCGCTCGAACAAGAGCTCCGAGCGCCGGCGCCAGGCATCGTCCTGGGTCGTCGCCGCGGTCGCCGGCCCCTCCTCGAGCTTCGCGATCGTCCCCCGGCTCAGCGTCTCGCGCAGGACCAGCTTGTTGCCCTCGGCGTCGAGGTACTCGACGGTGGGTGCCTTCTCTCTCGGGGCTCGCTTCCTGCGCTTCGCCATCGCCTCAATAATCGCCCGTCGGCCGCCGCCGTGTTCGCTTGCGTTCCCCCGCCCGCCGCTTCTCTTCCAGGCGCCGCTCGCGCGAGGCCCGAGTCGGCCGCGTCGGTCGCCGCCGTCGCGGCTCAGCCAGGCCGGCGGCGATCTTCTCGGCCAGTCGCTCCAGCGCCAGCTCGCGGTTGCGCGCCTGGCCGCGCGCGTCCTGAGAGACGGCAGTGAGAACCGGCCCGACCCGCGCCACCAAGCGGTCCTTCTGGCGTTCCTCCAACGCTCGCGACGCCTCGACGTCGAAGACCGCTTCGACCCGCGAAGCGGTGACGTTCGCGTGCTGCCCACCCGGCCCGGAAGAGCGGCTCGCCCGCAGCTCGATCTCGGCCAGCGGGATCGAGACTCGCGCGTCGACTCTCAGCTCGTCGGCGATAGGGCGTCGACCTTCCCGGCCAGCTCGAAGTCGGCCGCGGTTAGGCCTCCCTCGGAGTGGGTGGAGATCGTCACCGTGACCTTGTCCCAGGAGATCGCCAGGTCCGGATGGTGGCCCATCGCCTCGGCCGGCTCAACGAGGCTGTCGACGAAGCGCACCGAGCCGATGAAGTCGGCACAGGAGAACGTCTTGGCAATCGCCTCGCCGGCGCGCTCCCAGCCGTCAAGCTCGGCAAGCCGCGCCTCGATCTCAGAATTGTCCAGAAGCGCCATACGGAGCTATGCTGCCACGGCGGCTCCGAAGACGCAATGGGCGACTCCCGACCACTCCTCTGGCACATCTCGCTCTCGCACTACAGCGAGAAGGTGCGCTGGGCGCTCGACTACAAGCGGATCCCACATCGTCGCCGTGCCGTGATCGTCCCCGGCACCCACATGGTCGCCGCGGCCTGGCTGACTCGTAACCCCGGCAATTTCACCTTCCCGGTGCTGGAGATCGACGGCGAGGCAATCGCCGACTCCACCGCGATCATCGCTGCACTGGAGGAACGCTTTCCCGAGCCGGCCCTCTACCCCACTGACCCTGACGAGCGGCGCCACGCCCTCGAGCTGGAGGACTTCTTCGACGAGGAGCTCGGCCCCCACATCCGCCTGCTCGCCTTCCACGAGCTCGGCAACGACCGCGAGCGCTTCGAGGCCGTCGTCAAGCAAACGGTCCCGGGGCCGCTTGGCCGCAACGCCGCCGGCGCCGTCGCCTACGCGCGCACCTTCACCGGTCTGCGTTTCGGCGTCAACAGCGACGACGCGGCCGAGCAGGCCCGCGAGAAGATCGTCGCCGCTCTCGACCGACTCGAGGCCGAGCTGGGCGAGAACGACCACCTCGTCGGCGACTCCTTCACCGTCGCCGACCTGACCGCGGCCGCACTCTTCTATCCCCTCGTCCTGCCCGAGGAGGGTCCGCTGCCCACCGACGAACCGCCACCGCGAGGGATGGAGCTCTTCCGCGCCCCGCTCAGGGAGCGGCGCGGCTTCAAGTGGGTCGAGGAGACGTTCCACCGCCACCGCGGACGAGCGCGCAAGGCCGCGGCCACCGCCGCTCACGCCTAAATCCAGCCCGGCTCCCAGCCGATACCAAGTTTCGATGGCTGAGCCGAGCAGAGAACGCCTGCGGGCGATCATCCAGACGCAGACGGAGATCGCCGCCAGCGACCTTGATCTCGACTCGATCATGCAGCTGATTGCCTCGCGCGGCCAGGAGCTGACCGGCGCCAGCGCCGGCGTCGTCGAGATCGCCGACGGCGACGAGATGGTCTACCGGGTGACCACCGGCGAGGCCACGCCCTTCTTGGGGGTGCGCCTGAAGAAGGTGGCGAGCCTTTCCGGCCTCTGCGTCGCCGAAGGCCGCGTGCTGCATAGCGACGACACCGCATCCGATCCCCGCGTCGACGCCGACGCCTGCAACCGCGTCAACGCCCGCTCGATGCTCTGCGTGCCCCTCATCCACCAGGACGAGCCGGTGGGGGTGCTCAAGGTCTACTCGCCCGAGCCCAGCGGCTTCGACGGCAGCGATGTGGAAACGCTCGAACTGCTCAGCGAGCTGATCGCCGCGCACATGTCCCACGCGAGCCTCCTCGCCGCCGAGGCGCACGGGGGCAGGCACGACGCGCTCACCGGCCTGCTCAATCGCCGCGCCTACGAAGAGCGGCTGCCGGTCGAGGTCGCCCGGGCCTCCCGGTTCGAGTGGCCGCTGTCGCTCTGCCTGCTCGACCTCGACGGCTTCAAGGAGGTCAACGACACCCTCGGTCACCCCACCGGCGACACCGTCCTGCAGAGGGTCGCCGCGCTGATCGACGAGTCGAGGCTCACCGACGACGGCTTCCGCATCGGCGGCGACGAGTTCGCGATCCTGATGCCGGAGACCTCTCGCGAGGACGCCGCGCTGGCGGCCACTCGGCTCTGCCGCTCGATCGGCGAGATCGAGATCGCCGGGGGCGAGATCGGCGCCTCCTTCGGGCTCGCCGAAGGCCTCGAGGACCCCGTCGCCCTGCACGCCGCCGCGGACTCGGAACTGTTGGCGGCCAAGGACGACCTATACGGACGCCCGGGGGTAGAGCCCCCTAGGGCGTGAGGACGATCTTCAGCGCCTCGCGATTGTCGTAGAGCGCATAGGCCTCGGCGGCCTCGTCGAGCTTCATGTGGTGGGTGACGAGCGGCGAAGGGTCGAGCTTTCCCGCCTCGATCAGGGCCAGCACCCGGTCGACGTGGGCGATCACGTTGGCGAGGCCAAGGCGCAGGCTCAGCCCCTTCAACCAGGCGAGGCCGAGCGGGACCTCACCCTTGCCTGCGTAGGCGCCGATGCCGGAAACGGTGCCGGCGTCGCGGGCGAGGCTGACGGCCATCGCCAGCGGGCCCGGGTCGCCGACCGCATCGACGACGACGTCGACGCCGCGGCCACCGGTCGCCGCGCGCACCGCCTTCTTCGGCTCCTCCTCGGTGAGATGGACCGGCGTGGCGCCGAAGTCGGCCGCCATCGCCAGCCGCTGCTCGACCGAGTCGATCGCGAAAACCTTGGTCGCGCCGCCGGCCAGCGCCGCCTGCACGGCGCAGAGACCGACCGGGCCGAGCCCGAGTACCGCGACAGTGTCGCCGGGACGCATGCCCGCATGGACGACCGAATGGAATCCGGTCCCCATCACGTCGCCGGCGAAGAGCGCGACCTCGTCGCTCATCCCCTCCGGTACCCGGCGCAGGGTCAGGTTCGCCCGCGGTACGAGCAGCAGCTCCGCCTGTGCCCCCTGCAGGTCACCGAGGTGGGAGCCGTGGCCGAAGGTCTGGCCGTGGTCGCAGCGGTGGTAGTCGCCGCGCAGGCAGGCGACGCAAGTTGCGCAGGCGGTATGGAAGCAGCCGAGGACGCGGTCGCCGACGGCGACCCGCTCGACGTCGTCCCCCGCCTCGATCACCGTGCCGACGAACTCGTGGCCAATCGTGAACCCCTTCTCAACCGGAACCCGGCCGTGGAAGATGTGCAGGTCCGAACCGCAGATGCCGCTCGCCTCGACGCGGACGAGCGCGTCGTCGGCCGCTCCCAGCTCGGGATCGGGCTTCTCCTCGACCCGGACCTCGCCGGGCGCCTGGAATGTGACTGCGCGCATCGCGCGCAACGCTAGCCGACTGTGACGCGGGGGACACCGAAGCGGCCGGCACCGGCAAGCGGATCGGCGACCTCTTCGACACGCGCCTCGAGCGCCAACTCCTTCTCGAAGTCGGCCGCCTCGCCATGCTGGAAGGAGACGTCCTTGCCCTCGAGCAGCTCGATGAAGACCTCGACGAAGCGTGCGTCGAGCTGCTTGCCCGCCACCCTGCGCAGCTCTTGCATCGCCTCATGGGCCGAGATCGGCGTACGGTAGGAGTCACGCGCCGTCATCACGTCATAGGTGTCGGCGACCGAGATGATCCGGGCCAATTCGGGGATCTCGTCGCCGATCAGGCCGCGCGGGTAGCCCTTGCCGTCGATTCGCTCGTGGTGGGCGAGGATGATCTCGGCGACCGGGCCGTAGCCGTCGAGCGAGGAGACCACGCGGGCGCCCTGCTGGGGATGACGCCGGATCAGCATCCAATCCTCGTCCGTAAGCGGCACGTTGGCCTTGAGAATTCGGTCGGGAAGGATGAACTTGCCAATGTCGTGCAAGAGAGCGGCTATGTGAACGAGCTCCTCTTCCTGGCGCGAGAGGCCGGCTCGCTGGGCGATCGCGCGCGAGTAGCGGGCGACCGCGGCCGAGTGCCGCGCGGTCATCTGATCTCGCAGGTCGAGGGTGCGCAGCATCGCGCTCAAGACGCCAACCTGGAAGCTGGCCAGCTGCTTGCTGCGCCGCTCCAGCTCCAACGCCCGCTGCTGGGAAAGGAGCAGCTGCCCGAGCAGGTACTGGAAGGTGATCAGGACGACGCCGAAGAGGGCGATCGCCGAGATGCCGATCACGTGGTAGATGAAGGCGACGGCGACGGCGAGCATCGCGCTTGCGAACTCGGAGGGAAGGACCGGCGGCAGCACGCGCAGCTGGGCGACGAAGCCGGTGCGCTCGACGTAGGCCCGGTAGCCGGCGACGAGCACGAAGTTGATCGCCAGCGAGAACTGGAAGAGGGCGAAGACGAGCAGGTAGAAGTAGGCGTCGTCCTGGGTCAGCCCGGTCGCGTCGGTGGCGGCCTTGAAGGCAATCCCCCCCGCCAGCGGGAAGAACGCATAGGTGAACAGGTTGTTGACCAGGTAATGAGCTTCGTCGTGCCAGCGCAGCCAACCGACGCCGATCGTCGCCAACCCGATCATCGCGGCCGGGGTACCGCCGAGGAAGACCATCGCGACGACCAGAGCGAGGAAGCTGCCCGAGACCTTGACCTTCGATTCGGTCGAGACCGCGGTGAGGTCGCTGAAAACCGAGAAGGCGAGCAGGACGCCGAAGAGCGGCAGGTTCCAGTTGCATTCGGGCGCCCACCAGACGGCGACCGCGACCGTGGCGGCGAGCGCCAAGGCCATCGCGGCGATTGCGAAGCGAGTTGGGCGGTTTTCAGCCATCGGCCTCTTCTGGGGATGCGGCGACCGGGTCACAGCCGTGGCTACAGATTCCTGGGCCGCCGGCCATTCCCTTTGCCGGGCATGCTCGGTCCCGCGACCGGTCGGGGTTGCTTCGTGCCAAGGTACTCCCAGTCGAACTGGCCGGCAAGCCAGGTGGACGCATTGCAAGACGGCATACGTCCCGCTTTGCAGCGAAAAACAGCCCCCGGTGCTCTCGCGCGAGAAGGGTCGCGGAACGTCGCTGCGAAGGTTTCGACAACGAAAAAGGGCGCCCCCGACCAGGGACGCCCCTTAAGTTTGGGCGAGCCAAGAAGTGCTCGCGAGAAAACTAGTTACGAAAGCCCATTTGCCTTGTCCCTTCGTTCGTTGAAACCCTCAGATTGCGCACTGCGATCTGAAACTCATCAATTGCCTGGCAACTTTGTAGCACAGGTTGCCCAAAAGTTGTGCATCTGCAGGAAATCTTGTGCATAAATGCAGTAGTTCATCCGGCCACGAATGCGTAGTTCATGCGTAGCTCACGCCTGATCGACCCCCTGAGAAGGCCGCAATTTCGGCGCCTGGCGACCAGCTATGCGGTCAACGAGCTCGGCGACTGGATGGGGATCGTGGCCCTCTCGGTGCTGGTCTTCGATCGCACCGGCAGCGCGATGGCGACCGCGGCGCTCTTCCTCGGCACCCGCTTCCTGCCGGCGCTGGTCGCGCCGGTGCTGGTCGCCCGGGTCGAGCAGCCGCCGCCGCGCTTCGCCCTGCCGGTCCTCTACTGCGGCGAGGCCGCGGCATTCGGCGCGCTCGCGCTTCTGGCGGGCAGCGACTTCGCCCTCGGCCTGGTGGTCGTGCTGGCGGCAATCGACGGCACCCTGGCGCTCACCGCCCGCTCGCTGACGAGAGCGGTGGTTGCGGCGCTGCTCGAGCCGGCGGGCGAGCTGCGCTCGGGCAACGCGGTGCTGAACGTCGCCTTCACCGGCGGCGCCGCGATCGGCCCAGGCCTCGCCGGCCTCGCCGTCGGCGGCTTCGGCGTGCAGACCGCGCTGCTGCTCGACGCCGTCTCCTTTTACGCGATCGCCTGGATCCTGCTCACCGCCGGCTCGCTCCCTCAAGCCGAGCCTGACCCGGGCCAAGTGAGCGATCGCGTACGGGCCGGCATCGCCTACATCCGCGAGCGCACGACGCTGCGGCGGCTGCTCTTCGCGCAGGGCGCCGCCTTCGTCTTCTTCGCCGCGGTGATTCCGATCGAGGTGATCTACGCCAAGCAGACGCTCGACACGGGCGACACCGGCTACGGCCTGCTGCTCGGCAGCTGGGGCGTGGGCATGGTGATCGGCAGCCTGATCTTCGCCCGCCTGCGGCGGACCCCGCTGCCGCTGCTGCTCTTCTTCAGCACCATCGCGGTCGGGGGTGGATACCTCGGCCTGGCGGCGGCACCGGGCCTCGGGCTCGCCTGCGCCGCCGCCATCCTCGGCGGCACCGGCAACGGCGTGCAGTGGGTGAGCACGGTCAGCGCCGTGCAGGAGCTGACCACTGCCGGAATGCAGGCGCGGGTGATGAGCGTGCTCGAGTCGATCGGCGCCGCAATGCCCGGGGTGGGCTACCTCCTCGGCGGCGCAATCGCGGCGGGACTCAGCCCCCGGGCGACATTCCTCGTCGCCGGCATTGGGGTGCTGGGCATCGTCGCGCTGGCCGTGCCCGCCCTGGGGAGGAAATGGCCGCTACGCAGGGAAAGTGCCGAGGTCGGAGCCATTGACGCCGAGGCAGAGATTATGGTGGAGCTGATTCCAGTGGGACGGAATCGTCCGCCTGCCCGGTCTAATTCGGAGGTCGTGAGTTGAGAAAGCCTGGTCTCGTTCTGCTGGTTCTCGTCCTCGTCGCCGGCTCTGCCGTCGGCCTCGCCGCCTGCGGCGGCTCGAGTGGCAAGGAAGGGGGAACGCTGACCGGCACCTACGCCTCGTTCCCCGATTATCTCGATCCGGCCCTGTCCTACCAAACGGAAGGCTGGACGGCGATGTACGACACGTACCTGCCGCTGCTCACCTACGCCCACGCCAACGGCGCCGAGGGCAGCAAGGTCGTCCCCGCGCTCGCCGAGAGCATGCCCAAGATCAGCAATGGAGGCAAGACCTACACCCTGACGCTGCGCAAGGGCCTCAAGTACTCCGACGGCAAGCCGGTCAAGGCTTCCGACTTCAAGAGCTCGATCGAACGCCTCTTCAAGGTCAACTCGCCCGGTTCGGGCTTCTACGAAGGCATCGTCGGCGCCGAAGAATTCGCCGAAACCAAGAGCGGCGACATCTCCGGCATCAAGACCGACGACAAGACCGGCAAGATCACGATCGAACTCGAAGGCCCGCGCGGAACCTTCACCAACGAGCTCGGCATGCTCTTCGCCGCCGTGCTGCCGGCCGATACGCCGGCCAAGAACCTGACCTCCGACCCGCCGCCGGCGACCGGCCCCTACATGATCACCAATGTGGAAACCGGCCGCGGTTGGTCCTACGCCCGCAATCCGCACTGGGCCAAGGACAACTCACAGATCAGCGAGGTGCCGAGCGGCCACGTCGACAAGATCGAGATCAAGGTCGTCCGCAACGACTCGACCCAGGTCAACGAAATCGAACGCGATAAGGCCGACTGGATGCAGACGTCGATCTCAGCCGACGAATACAACAAAGTCAAGGACAAATACGAAGGCACCCAGTTCCGGGTCGAGCACCCGATCAACCTCTACCTCTTCTGGATGAACACCGAAAAAGCGCCCTTCGACGACCTCAAGGTGCGCCAGGCGGTCAACTACGCGATCGACCCGGAAGCCCTCGAACGGATCTACGCCGGCTCGCTCGCCGCCACCCACCAGATCCTGCCCGAGGGGATGCCCGGCCATGAACCGTTCGACCTGTATCCGCACAACATGGCGAAGGCCAAGCAGCTGATCAAGGAAGCCAACCCCGCCGATCGCAACATCACGGTCTGGACCGACAACGAAAGCCCCAACAACGAAGCGGGGGCCTACTACGAAGGCGTGCTCAACGAACTGGGCTTCAACGCCAAGCTGAAGGAAATCAACGGAGACAACTACTACACGATCATCGGCAACGAATCGACGCCCGACCTCGATACGGGCTGGCTCAGCTTCTACGAGGACTACCCACACCCGAACGACTTCTTCCAGGCGATGTTCTCCGGCGAAAGCATCGCCCCAACCGGGAACACCAACCTCTCGCGCATCGACGATCCGAAGCTGAACGCGAAGATCGTCAAGCTGGACGAAGAACCGCTCGGGCCCGAACAGGAAGCCGAATACGCGGCCCTGGACAAGGAATTCATGGAACTGGCGCCGATCGCGCCCTACGGGACGAACACGGTCTCGACCTTCGTCGACAGCGAAATCGACCTGGACAAGGTCATCTTCAACCCGACCTTCGGCCAGGATCTGGCCAGCTTCCAGTTCAAGTAGGCGCCAGGCGCTGCTTCACACTACGGGGGTGGCTTCGCAGCCAAACGTCGAGGCCGCCCCCGTGACTGCGGGCGGGCCCTGGCGCCTCGCCTGGCGCCGCCTGCGCCGCAACCGGGTGGCGCTGGGTTTCCTTGGCCTCTTCGCTCTGATCGTCGTCTTCTGCCTGGCGGCGCCGCTGTGGGCGAGCGAGGTCGCGCATACGGGCCCGAACAAGACCCACACCCTGGAGAAGATCCAGGCGGGCGGCGAAGAGCGCGAGGTCGTCAACAGGGAAGGCAGGCCGATCGGGCCACAGTGGTTCGAAGCCGACGGCAAGTTCTTCCTCGGCGCCGACGGCCGGCTCGGCCGCGACGAGATGGTGCGGCTGATGTACGGAGGACGAACGTCGCTCGAGATCGGCTTCGCCGCGGCCCTGCTCACCACGCTGCTGGGGACGCTCTTCGGCCTGCTCGCCGGCTATTACGGCGGCTGGCCCGACACCCTGATCTCGCGTGCGTTGGACGTGATCTGGGCCTTCCCGGTGACCCTGCTGGCGATCTCTCTCGGGCTCGTGCTGGCGGTGGGCGGCCTGCAGATCGGGCCGCTCCACCTCTCGGGAAGCTCGCTCTGGATCACGATCCTGATCATCGGCGGCGTCTATGTCCCCTACATGGCGCGGCCGATCCGCGGTGAGGTCCTCGCCCTGCGCGAAAGGGAGTTCGTCGAGGCGGCGGAGGCCCAGGGCGCCGGGCCGGCTCGGATCATGCTCACCGAGCTGCTGCCCAACCTCAGCTCGACGATCGTCGTCTTCTTCGCCCTCAACATCGCCAACGCGATGCTGCTGGAAGCGCTGCTCTCCTTCCTCGGTGTCGGCGTGCAGGCGCCCAACGGCTCCTGGGGGACGATGCTGAGCGGCGGCCTTGACCTGCTGACCAGCGCGCCGCTGCTCACCTACCTTCCGGGCGCGATGATCCTGCTCACGGTCCTCTCGGTCAACGTCTTCGCCGACGGCCTGCGCGACGCGCTCGACCCCAGGTCCAAGGTGCGCATCGAGGCGCACAGCGGCCTTACCAAGGCAGAGTCGGTAGAGGGGATCGCACCCTGATGTCGCGCTTCGTCGTCAGGCGGCTGCTCGGGATGGTCGCGGTGCTGTTCGCGGTCTCGGTGATCGTCTTCCTGGTCTTCAACGTGATCCCGAGCTCCGACCCGGCGCAGCGCATGGCCGGCAAGGCGGCGACGCCGCGCCTGGTCGCCAGCATCGAAGACGAATGGGGCTTCGACGACCCGCTGCCGCAGCAATACCTGACGATGATGAAGAAGGTCTTCAGCGGCGAACTGATCTCCTACTTCGGGCGGGAAAACGTCGACGAACGGATCGTCGAAGGGATCCCCGCCACCTTCTCGCTCTGTGTGGGCGCTGCGACGATCTGGCTTTTCTTCGGCCTTCTCTTCGGCTACCTCTCGGCGATGAGAGCAGGTGGAACGCTCGACCGGGCGCTGACGGTCGTCGCCGTCACGGGCCTCTCGATGCCGGTGCCGTTCATCGCCGCGCTCTTCCTCAACTACTTCACCTACAAGACCGAAATCTTCCCCTCGGGCGGTTACGTGGAATTGACCGCGGACCCGCTCGAATGGCTCGACCACCTGATCGTGCCCTGGATCACGCTGGCGATCCTCTACGTCGGCTTCTACAGCCGCGTGCTGCGCTCGAACATGCTCGACGCGATGAACGAGGACTACGTGCGCACCGCCCGCGCCAAGGGCTTGAGCGAGCGCCGTGTCATCCGCGGTCACGTGCTGCGCAACTCGCTGATCCCGATCGTCACGCTCTTCGGCCTCGACGTCGGCGTCCTGCTCGGCGGAGCGATCGTCATCGAGGGGCTCTTCAGCCTCAACGGGATCGGCCAGTACGCCTACGAATCGCTGAAAAACGTCGACCTGCCGCCGATCATGGCGATCACCCTCTTCGGCGCCTTCTTCATCGTCCTCTTCAACGCCCTGGTCGACATCGCCTACGCCTTCCTCGACCCGCGGGTGAAGCTGGGAGAGTCGGCCCAATGAGCGCGGTGGGTGCGAACACCCTCCTCTCCGTTCGCGACCTGCGGGTCGGCTTCAACACCGAAGGCGGGCTGCTGCAAGCCGTCGACGGAGTCTCCTTCGACCTCGCCGCCGGCGAGGTGCTGGCGATCGTCGGCGAGTCGGGCGCGGGCAAGAGCGTCACCGCGCAGACGATCCTCGGCCTCACCCGCTCGCCGAACGCGCGGATCGAGGGGACGGTGCGCCTCGGCGAGACGGACCTGCTCGGCGCCGGGGACGAGGCGATGCGGTCGATCAGAGGGGATCGCGTTGCGATGGTCTTCCAGGACCCGATGACGTCGTTCAACCCGGTCTACCGGATCGGGAGGCAGATCGGCGAGGCGATCCGCGCCCACAGGCGCGACGTCTCCAAGGACGAGGCGCGCGAGCGCGCCGTCGAGCTGCTCGACGCGGTCGGCATCCCGGACGGGGAGCGGCGGGTCGATGCCTATCCGCACGAATTCTCAGGCGGGATGCGCCAGCGGGCGATGATCGCGATGGCGCTGGCTCTCGACCCGGAGGTGCTGATCGCCGACGAGCCGACGACGGCGCTCGATGTCACCGTGCAGGCGCAGATCCTGCAGCTGATCGAGCGGCTCAACCGCGAGCGCGGCCTGGCGACGATCCTGATCACCCACGACCTCGGCGTCGTCGCCGAAACGGCCGACCGGGTGCTCGTGATGTACGCCGGGCGGGTGGTCGAGGAGGGAACGCTCGAGGAGATCTTCTACGACCCGCAGCACCCCTACACGTGGGGACTGCTCGGTTCGCTCACCCGGCTCGACCGCGAGCGTCCCAAGCGGCTGCCGCAGATCGGCGGCGTGCCACCCTCGCTGCTCGACCTGCCGGCCGGCTGCTCGTTCCGGCCCCGCTGCCCGCATGCGTTCGATCGCTGTGCGGAGCTGCCCGGCCTCGACGCGCGCCTCCCCGACGCCCCCGGCCACCGCGACCGCTGCTGGCTCGACCCCGAGACGAAGCGCGAGCGCCGCCCCTCATGACCGCCGAGCCGCTGCTCGAGATCACCGACCTCGTCAAGCACTTCCCGGTCAAGCGGGGGTTGCTCTTCGACCGCGAGGTCGATCAGGTGCGAGCCGTCGACGGGGTCAGCTTCGAGGTGCGCAAAGGCGAAACGCTGGGCCTGGTCGGCGAGTCGGGCTCGGGCAAGTCGACGCTCTGTCGGGCGGTGCTGCAGCTGACCAAGCCGACCTCGGGTTCGGTGCGCTTCGAGGGACGCGAGATCGCCGGTCTCTCGCGACGCGAGATGCGGCCCCTGCGGCGTGAGATGCAGATGATCTTTCAGGACCCCTATGCCTCGCTCAACCCGCGCAAGCGGATCGGCCAGATCGTCGGCGAGCCGCTGCGGCTGCAGGGTGTGGCACGCGGGAGCAAACTGCGCGAGCAGGTGCGCGAGCTGCTCGACCGGGTCGGCCTCTCCCCCGAGCACTACGACCGCTTCCCACATGAATTCTCCGGCGGCCAGCGGCAGCGGATCGGCATCGCACGGGCACTGGCGCTGCGCCCGAAGCTGATCTTCGCCGACGAGCCGGTCTCCGCCCTCGACGTCTCGATCCGCGCGCAGGTCGTCAACCTGCTCGACGACCTGCAGGCTGAGTTCGGCCTCACCTACGTCTTCGTCGCCCATGACATCGGCGTCGTCCGCCACGTCTCCGACCGAATCGCCGTCATGCACGACGGCAAGATCGTCGAGGAGGGCCCCGCCGACCGCGTCTGCGAGCAGCCGCGCGACGCCTACACGAAGACTCTGCTGGCAGCGGTGCCGATCCCCGACCCGCGCGAGGCGCGGGCACGTCGGCAAACTGTCTGATCAGGGTGAACCTTCCGCTCGAACCGCCGATCAAGCCGCAGCTGGCGCTGACCCGCAAACAGCTGCCCGTCGGCGAGGAGTGGGCCTATGAGCAGAAGCTCGACGGCTTCCGCGCGATCGTCTTCGTCAACGGCGACGAGGCTTACGTGCAGTCGCGCGGCGGCAAAGCGCTGGCGCGCTACTTCCCGGAGCTGAGTTTTCCGTCGGGGCGCTACGTCCTCGACGGCGAGCTGGTCATCCGCGACGCCGAGGGCAACCTCGAGTTCGACGCCCTGCAGAGCCGCATCCACCCAGCTGAGTCGCGGATCAACCTGCTGGCGGCCGAGATTCCGGCTTCGCTCGTCGCCTTCGACCTACTTGCGGAGGGCGACGAGTCGCTGCTCGACGCGCCCTTCGGCGAGCGGCGCGAGCGGCTCGATCGGCTGATGAGCGATACGGGCCTGGAGCTCAGCCTGCTCAGTCGCGACCCCGCGCAAGCGGAGGAATGGCTGCGCCGAACCGAGGGGACGATGGCCAAGCAGCTCGACGCGCCTTACCTGCCGGGCAAGCGCAAAGGGATGGCCAAGGTGAAGCGCGAGCGGACGATCGACTGCGTGGTGATGGGCTGGCGACCGGGCAAAGAGGAGGGCACTGTTGGATCGCTGATCCTCGGTCTCTACGACGGCGACGACCTGCGCCCGGTCGGCCACATCTCCGGCTTCACCGCGGAGACGAAACGCTCCTTGCGGTCGCTGCTGGAGCCGCTCGAGACCGGCGACAGCGGCACGGCGGAGCCGAGCCGCTGGAGCGGTGGGCGCGATCTCGAGTGGGTCGCGCTGCGGCCCGAGCTCGTGATCGAGATCGGCTATGACCATGCCGCGGCGGGTCGTATCCGGCACGGCGGCAGGTTCCACCGGTTCCGGGACGACAAATCGCCCCTCGAATGCCGGTTCTCCGATCTCGATGAAGGTTGAGGAGAGCGGGAGTCCCCTGGTCTGACAATCGCCGAGCTAATTAGCTCGGCGATTTGAGTATCCGCCAGCCCAGGGGACTCCCGCTCTCCTCTCCGCGCTCCGCGAGCTCAGAACAACGAGTCCTGGGTGGGCGGGTCGTCGGCCGGGGAGGCGGAAGCCTCCTCAACTGACGGATACTCAAAGTCGCGGCCCCTCCGGCCGCGACTTGTCAGGGGAGGAGGCTTCCGCCTCCCCGGCCTTCCCCAGCCCCGGACCTTGGTCGTAAGCTTTTGTCTCTCGGGGGGTGAGAGGTAGGCGCGGTTGCTTTCATAGAGCTGTTGGTATCTCGGAAGCAGATCGGGGCGTTTTGCTGCGAGCCAGGCGAAGAAGACGTCCTTCACCTCGTCGCGAAGATGGAGGGCGACGCCGCCGAGGAAGGAGGCGCCGGCCTCGCGGGCGCGGTCGACTATCGGCTGCACCTGGGCGGGGTCGTCGTTGATGCCGGGCATCAACGGCGCGATGAGGACGCCCGAGTCGATGCCGCGGCGGCGCAACTCGGCGACCGCGTCGAGCCGGGCCGACGGGCTCGGCGTGTGCGGCTCGGTGGCCCGCCAAGCGGCCTCATCCAGGGTCGGTACGGAGAGGTTGACCGAGACCGGCAGGCGCTCCGCCATCCGCTTGAAGATCTCGACGTCGCGCATCACCAGCGGCGACTTGGTCAGCACCGAGACCGGCGTATCGGCCTCTTCGAGCGCCGCGAGGATCTCGGGCATCATCCGGTAGCGGCTCTCGACCCACTGGTAGGGATCGGTGTTGGTCCCCAGCGCGACCAGCTCCCGCTTCCAGCTCGGCCGCGCCAGCTCCACCCGCAGCAGCTCCGGCACGTTGACCTTGACGACGATCTCGCGCTCGAAGTCCCGCCCCGCATTCAGGTCGAGGTATTTGTGCGTGCGCCGAGCGAAGCAGTTATGACTGACGACACCGTTGGCAATGAAATCTTCGGTGCCGGTGCTGATGTCGAACATGGGAATCGTGCTCCCCAGCGGCTCTATCGAAACCACTCTCAACTTGGCCGGCGACTTGAGCGCGATTCCCGCGATCGACCGCTTGCGCGTTATCGCGGGATCGGCCTTCTGCAGGAATCGGAGCTGTTCGCGGAGACCGCCCAGCACCCGAACGTTGCGCACCCCGATGGCATTGGGCTGCTCGACGGTGCACGGAACGCCGAGGGAGCGAAAACCGGCCATGGTTCGCTCGATGATCTCGGGATCCTTGTTGGCAATGCGCAGAGTGTCGTTACGGCACCCCTCAGCATCGAAGATGCCCGCCAGAAAACCGGTGGTCCAACCCTCGGAATCGACGCCCGGCCACTTGATCAATCCGCGGATGCGCTCGACGTTGTCGCGAGTGGACGTGCGGATCGCATTCATCTTCCGGTGCCGCTTGTTGCCCTTCAAGAAGAGGAATTCGTCGGTCCGGATGCCGTATCCCGAGAGATACGAGCGGGCCCTCGCCAGTGCCTCGTCATCGGTCAACGCGAGTCGAAAGCGATGTACCTCACTACGGCCTCGACCGGGACGGTCGTATGCGTATGAGCCGAGGTGGCCGTCGCCTCGGATCAGGCCACAGAGATAGCCACGGCGGTACTCATCGGTCTTTCGGATCGCCTCCCCCAAAGAGCCGAACCCCATCAACTCGTTGTTCTTGGTCAGGAACGGCCGCCGCTCACGGCCATGTTCCGCCCCCACCACGTACTTCCATCCGCGCTGCGCGGTCAGGAAGCGATGATCTCCGCTCGCGATCAGCTCCGTCCCGTCCTCCAGGGTGATGCGGTAGGCGGGCTTCTCGGTCTCCCAGTGCGCAAGGACGGGCGTCGGCTCGAAGCGACGGTAACGGCCTCTCCGAACGGTCCCGTAGACCAGGTCTCCAACGCGGACGTTCGCCAGCGACTTCGACTGGCCGTCCGCCATGAGGATCGATGTGTCCGGACTTAGACAGAAGACACAGGCATGGGTGCATCCTCGATATGGGTTGATCGTCCAACCGAAGCCGTAGCGCCCGCCGGGGACGCGGTTCAGCGCCGAGCGGGCCCGCACCTCGTGGAAGTTGATCCCCATCGCCTCCGGTGCATCGAAGGTGCGCACCACCGCTTCCTCGGCAAGGCCGAACAGCCTGCCCTCATCCTCGGCCTCGACTCGTTGCTCATCCCAGCGCATACGAACGTATGTTCGCATACGCTCCGGCTACCGGCTCAGGGCAGCTCTCCCCTGATCACGTAGCGGAGGACGTCCACCACCTGCTCGGCGGTGCGGGCGGTCGCCTGCGCGGCCCGGTCGACCTCCTTCAGCGCATGGTCCAGGTCGGTGTCGTGCAGGGTGACGATCGGCTTGCCGAGCGCCGCCGCATAGCCGGCGTCGAAGGCGGCGTTCCACTGGCGGTATTTGTCGCCGAAGCGGACGACGACGACGTCAGCGGCGCGGATCAGCGTCTGAGTGCGGAGCGCGTTGACGCCGGCACCCATGTGATCGCGCCAGAAGGGGGTCGGCTCCTCCCCCAGCGTTCCCGTCCCCGCATCGTCGGAGGCGGCGTGGTCGGTGACCGGCACCGAGAGCTCGATCGGCAGCCCGGCCTCTCGCACCCCGCTCTCGATCCGCTCACGCCAATCGGAGTGGATCTCACCGGAGAGATAGACCTGCCACGTTCGCTCCGCCATCGCGCTCAATCCTAGACTGGCGCACCAACAGCTCAGCGAAAGGGAGGGGCGGGGACACCCTCGAACGGGCGGATACTCAAAGCGGCGAGCTAATTAGCGAGCCGCTTGTCCGGGCGAGGGTGTCCCCGCCCCTCCCGACTCCTCGAAGTGCTTGCTCAGCATCGTCACCTGGCCCTGGTAGTTCGACCCCAGGTCCGCCCCGTAGAGCCGCTCGGCCGGGGCGCTCGTCCTCTCCAGGGCCAGCTTGCAGACCGGCTGGCGGTGCTCGACCATGAAGGAGACGTCGCGGGCACGCACCTCGAGCGCGGCGCGGCTGCCGTGGCGGTCGCCCGCCGGGTCGTAGCCGAAGCCGGGGTCGAAGAAGCCGGCGTAGTGGGTGCGCAGCTCGCCCGCGGTCGGGTCGTAGGCCATCATCTCGGCGGCGATCTGCGGCGGGATGCAAACGCCCTCGGCGGAGAGCAGCAGGTAGAAGATCTCGGGCTCGAGCACGATTCGCCCACCGGCCTCGGGGAAGACGGGGTCCCAGTAGTCGGTCCAGCGGTAGGCACGAATGCGGGAGAGGTCGATCGGCAGGCTGTTCTTCTTCGCCCGGTAGCCGACGATGCGGTCGGCGGGACCGGAGAGGTCGACGCTGAGGAAGAGCCCGTCGCTGAGCGCCAGCTCGGACTCGCGCAGAGCGTGCGAGTCGAGGTAGAGCAGCGGGAACTCGCTCTGCAACGCGCGGATCTCCTCGTCGCCCATGCGCACGTCGCCGCGCGCCAGGCGCAGCTGGTTGAGCGAGAGCCCGGTCTGCACCTGGATCGCGAAGGAGCGGGGCACGATCTCCAGATAGAGCCGGCCGCGATAGCCGGGGCGGATCTCGTCGAAACGGTGCTGGCGATCGGTCAGCACGCGGGTGAAGACGTCGAGACGGCCGGTCGAGCTCTTCGGGTTCGCCTTGCCGCGCACCTCATCGGGCAGCGCCAACTCCTCAAGCAGCGGCACGAGGTAGGGACGGTCGCGCTCGAGCACGGCGCCGTCACGCAGGTCGACCCGTTGGAAGGCGAGGTCGCCGATCTTCTCTTCGACCGTCGAATCGATGTCCGGCAGGAAGCTGCAGCGCAGCGCCCAGGCGAAGTCGCCGAGGCGTAGGTCGATGCTGGCCGGCTGAATCGCCTCGGGGCGAATCCGGTAGTCGCCGGAGCTGATCCATTCGGCGTCGATCGCCTCGCTCAGCGCCTGCGAGGGGAGCACGCCGGCGGCGCCCCCCAGGGGAGGCTTGTTCACCGCTCCGGCCGCTGCCACTCCCGCATCGCTCATCGCTCTGAGATTATGCGCCGCGCCTCGGCCATGCCGAGGTACGGGGTGAGCACGAACTCCCCAATCTGCGGCAGGAATTCGGGCAGCCGCTCAAGCTCACCGGCAAGCGCACGGCGCGCGAGCAGCGAGGCGACACCGCCGACCACGGCCTCGTCGGTCTCTGCCGGGGGCGGGGCGCCGTCGGGCGGCGCCGGCGCGCCCTCCCTCAGGTACGGCACGAAGCTCTGCAACGCGTCCTGGTAGCGGTCGTAGACGCCGCGACCCGCACGCAGCCCCTCGACCAGCAGCAGCTGCGAGAGCCCCGGGTCGGCGGCGAGCAGGTCGAGCAGCGCTTCGAGCGCGTCGAGCACCCGCGCCTCCCACGACCGGCGCCGCTCGCAGGCCTCCTGCAGGCACTCGCGTACGCGCTCGACCGCGTCGTCGTAGGCGGCGAAGAAGCAGGCCTCCTTGCTCTTGAAATGCTTGTAGAAATCGCTCTTGGAGACGGCCGCGCGTTTGCCGATCGCCGCCACGGTCGTCCTTTCGTAGCCGCGCTCGTGAAGACATTCGGCCAGCGCCGTGAGCAATCGCTCGCGCTGGTTCTCGGCGACGAACTGACGTGACAATCCATGACGACCGCGGGGAAGTCGTTCCACTCCCGCGGCAGTCTGCCAGTTGCGCCGGTGTCTTGCTCTATTTGGCCGCGGCCATGCCGCGATACGGGCCAAGCACGAAGCGATCGAGCTCGTCGAACAACTCCCCCACCCGCTCGGCTTCGCGGCGGCGGAGTTTCTGGTGGACGATCCAGGCGACGCCTCCGACCAGCGTCTCCTCGATCGTCTCCGGCAGCTGCTCGTAATGAGGAGCCGTGGCCTTCGTCATCGCGACGAAACGCTGCAACGCGTCCTCGTAGCGGAGGGTCGCCGTCGGCGTCGCCGACATCGCCTCGACCATGCACATTCGCGCCGTCGCCGGCTCCTCGGCCACGTAGTCGAGAAAGGCGGAGAGGCCCGCTTGCAGGCGCTCTTCCCAGTCCTCGCCCGCCTTCTCGCAGGCTGCCTCGACGCGACCCGTGACGTCTTCGACGGCACTGTCGAAAGCAGCAAGGAAAACGTCTTCCTTGCCCTCGAAGTTGTCGTAGAGCGTCTTGCGGGCGACCCCCGCGCGCTTGACGATGTCGCCGATTTTGGTCGCCTCGTAGCCGTGCTCAGCGGTCAAGTCGGCGATCGCATCCATAATGCGGCGGCGCTTGTGGAGGGCGACGAACTCGGCCGGCAGACGAGGCCGGGGTGAGGCCGGCGAGGGTTGTGCTCGCGCCGTCTGCGTACGGGGGGACATCTGGCCGAGCATACCCTCGGCGAGAGGAAAAGCTTGCTTCGGCCCCGGCTGAGTGGTACCGTGCCCAAACCGTTTGTGTTTCTAAGAAAAACGGTTTGGTTCTTTATGCCTCCTCCGCGCAGGATCCAGCTCAGCCAAGACATGCTCATCGCTGCGTTCGGGGACAGCTGGCCCGCCGAGGACGTCAGCGCTGCGGCGGAGCTGCTCGCAGGCGGCGAAGGGCGCTTCCCGTCGGGCATCCGCTCCCTTCCCTCGGACCTGGTCAAGGCGGTGCAGCGCCAGCGCCTGCTGGCGGCAACGATGCGCGCATCGGCAGAACTCGGCTACGAGGACTTCAGCGTCCAGGACGTGCTCGACCGGGCCGGAGTCTCGCGACCGACTTTCTACGAACACTTTGAGAACAAGGAAGACGGCTTCCTGGCGGCCTTCGATGCCGCCGCACTGCGACTGCTGACACGACTGGAACGGACGGCCAACTCCGAATCCGAGAGCTGGCGCGAGCGGTTGCGACTGTCCCTGGAAGAGCTTCTGCGCTTCGTCCGAGAAGAGCCAGATGCAGCGATGACGCTGATCGTCGACTCTCGCGCCGCCACCCCCACCGCCCTGCAGCGACGCGACGAGTTGCTCGAGCGGCTCGCGGACTGCCTCGACGCGGAGGTGCGGGCAGGCATCTCCGATGCTCCAGCGCCTTCGGCGATCTCAGCCGCGGGAATCGTCGGCGGCATCGAGTCGCTGCTCTACTCGCGCCTCTACCGTGGAGAAGGGGACGACCTCGACTCCCTGCTCCCCTCGTTGATGTACTTCGCCGTGCTGCCCTACGAAGGGCACGAGGCTGCCAGCGACGAGATGAACGCCGCGACCACGGTCGGCTAGGAGGGCCTCAGCGGCGCACCGTGCAGGTGCGTTCGACGACGGCCGGGATCTCGAGCCCGCCTTCGAATTCGAAGCTTGTCTTGGCCAAGGGGAAGGGCGCCTTGTAGAAGCCCGGCGGAGCCGGGCAGCTGGCGCTCAGGTAGCCATGCGTCCTGCCGCGAAAGGAGAAGCGGCGGTGCAGGTTCATCGTCAGCCCGGTGACGTACCCCCATTCGCCGGTCACTTCCGGAAACGTCGTTTCGAGGACCGTCCCGAAGGTGCCCGAGCGACGTCCGATCCGAAACGACAGCACGTAGGAGGTGGGCACCGGCTCCGTCCCGTAGATGTGCGCGAAGATCGCCGGCCGGCCGTGATCCAAGCCATTGAAGGCGAGCACCTTGCCGTTGGACGGAAACGGCGACTGCTCGGGAAAGCGCACGTTCGCCGAGAAGCTGCCTTCTCCGACCAGGGCCGAGCCGCAGGCGTCGAGCGCTTCGCGGTTCGTCGAGGGCCTGATGTTGATGAGGTGACAACGGGGCAGCCCGCGCGTGTCGAGGCGCCCGTTGCGGTTGATCTCGATCGTCAGCCTCGTCAGTTTGGGCGGTTCGTCGAAGTTGGCCGAAGAGATTTTTCCTCCCAGGCTGACCCTGATCGGCACCCTGGCACGCCGCGGCAGGACAGTGGGCCGGAGCTTCCCCGTCACCCGGACCCTGACGCCTTCCCTTTCTTCCAGCGCACCGAGCCCGGAGGGGGCGAAGACGGCGCCAGCGAGCAGCGCCGCGCACACGGCTGTCATCGAGATCGCTGACTTGGTCATCCTCATGGCTCTCCCTGGCTGCTCCATCAACACGCGGCGGCCGGGCATGGCGCGGTACGCGCCGATCGCTCAACAATAACGTCGCTATTGGGCGCGAGAGCCGTGTGGGGAGCGTTGCACCACCCAATCGGCCCACTTCTTGGCCTCTGCCGGACCCACGTAGGGCAGGAGCACGAACTCGACCAGCTCGGGCACCGTCGCCCGCAGGTCGCCCGGCGTCTCGTGGCGCATGCGGTCGGCAACCGTGGTCACGATCCCCCCCACCAATGCATGCTCGGTGGTCCGCGGTCGTCGCTCGTCAGCGGGGGCCTCGGCGCGCAGCAGCTCGGCGAAGTGCTCGATCGTCCTCACGTAGCGCCGACCGCCGTCGGGCCTGCGCAGCAGTGCATCGATCGCCAGCAGGCGGACGCTGTCAGGCTCGCGGGCGGCGAACTCGATCGAGGCCGCAACCGCTGCCGCGATTTTCGCCGGCCAGAGCTCCTGCTCCCGGCATGCCTCGAGAACCACTACTTGAAGCCGGGCGACAGCACCGGAAAACGCAGATGGAAAGCCATCCGAGGACTGCGGGCTCTCGTCCATGCCTCGGCTCCCCCGCCTCCCACCATCCAGTCAGCCGCCTTTAAACGCCTCCGTACAGAAACTAGTTCGACCATATACGGCAGGGTTTGCTAGGTCAAGCGAGGGCTCAGCTTCGTTTTCGCCGCTGTTTCGACGATCGCTTCGCTGCGCTCGACTTGCGCCGGGCCGCGAAGCGCAGCGTGCGGTCGCCGGCTTTCTCCACCGCCTCCGCCATCGCGATCTGGAAGACCGCGAGCAGCGCGTCGGAGGCCAGCGGCCGCATCCGGTCGAGTGCTTCTCGGACCTTGGGCCAGTCCTCGTCGGGGCGTCCGGCGCGGTCGAACGGCTGCCAGATCTCCTTGACGAAGAGGTCGACGAAGGCGCGGGCCACGCCATCGGCATGGCGGCGCAGCTTTTCCGCCGTGGCGAGCGCTCCGTCGGGTCCGACGCCGAGCTCAGCGAGCGCCTCCGCGGCGCGCTCGAGGCGCGGGCTGATCACCTCGATGCGGCCGTCCGGCAACGCTCGGAGGATGCCGAGCTTCTCGGCGCGGCGCAGCAGCTCGGGATCGGGGGCACCGTCGCCGTTGTCCCAGACGCTGGCCAACTCGGCGGCCTCGACGATCTCCGGTGCCTCGTCCTCGAAGGGGGCCCGCAGGGCACGAGTGAAGTCGAAGATCTCCGTGGCGGCGCCCTCGCCGCCTTCGAGCACGCGCCGGATCGCCTCGAGGTTGAGCCCGTCGGCCTGCATCTCCCGCGTCAATGCGATGCGGGCGACGTGCTCGTCGTTGTAGTAGCCGGTGCGGCCGCGCACGACCGGCGGCGGCAGCAGGCCGCGGGTCTGGTGGGCGCGAATGTTGCGCACCGTCATTCCGGTCCGCTCGGCCAGCTCGCGGATCGTCATCTCGCCGTCGGCGGGTTTGCTCATCCCCTCATCGTAAGAGGCAGACGCTGACCGTTCATCTTCTCGGCGGCGTCCGAACAGAGGAATGCGATCGCCTCGGCGATGTGCTCGGCGGGCGTAAAGGTGGGAAATGCCTCGTCGGGGCTCTGCTCGCGCATGGCGGGCGTGAGGATCGCGTCGACGACGACGATGTTGGCCGTCGCCCTCGTCCCTTCGAAGCCGTCGGCGAGGGACAGGGTCCAGGCCTCGGCGGCGGCCTTGGCGGCCGCGTAGACGGCGTTGGTGTTGGACGGTGCCTGCGCCTGCTTGGAAGAGACGAGAACGAAGCGTCCGTGCTCGCTTGCCAGCAGCGCGTCGTGGAAGGCACGCGTCGTGTGCTGCACGGTGCGGATCAGCAGGTCGTGCAGCAGGAACCAGTCCTCGAGCGGCTCCTCGTGCAGCGGCTGGCCCCCGCGCCAACCGCCGACCAGGTGCAGGAGGGCGTCGACGCGCCCGAAGCGCTCTTCGATCGCGGCGCACCAGGCGCGGGTCGCGTCCTCGTCAAGCAGGTCGACGCTGCGAGCGTCCCAGCGCTCGCCGGGCAAGCGCAACTCGGCGCCAACCTCCTCGGCCCGCTCCGCCGAGACGTCGGCGCCGGCGATGCTCGCCCCGGCCTCCGCGAGCCCCTTCGCCACGACAGGCCCGAGCCCACCGGCGACACCGGCAATCGCTACTACGCGCCCCTCGAGATCACTCATAGTGGGGGAGGCAGGATTCGAACCTGCGTAGGCAGAGCCAACTGGTTTACAGCCAGTCCCCTTTAACCACTCGGGCACTCCCCCGGGAAGGCTCGCGCGATTCTAGACGTTGCCGGGCTCAACCCCGAGCCGCTCCATCATCTGCTCGTTGAAGGCAGTCAGGGCGGACATTGGGCGCATGAAGACGGTGAGCACGGCGACGCGTCCCTCCTCGTCGAGCTCGAGGAAGTCGATCCCCTCCAGCTCGCGGTCGCCGACCCGGGCCTTGAAGCGCAGTGCCACGGTGTTGCCCTCGTGCAGCTCATCGACGTAGGTGAGGCCCTCGAGCGTGGCGGCGACGTGGGTGAGTACCTGGGTGACGACGTCGCGGCCCTCGAAACCGCGGAAGAGGATCGGGCTGTGCAGCTCGACGTCCTCGCGCAGCGTCTCGGTCAGCAGCTCGAGGTCCTTGGCCTCAGCGGCACGGCGAAAGGGATGCGGCTCGGGCATCGCGGTGTACCTTACGCGTCGTGCCCAACGATCACACGATCGCCCGCTTCTCCCACTCGCTGGGGGCGCGCGGGCTGCGCTGGGCCGGCAAGCTCAACGTGCCGCTCTATCGGCTCAGCGGCGGGCGGATCGGCGGCAAGGTCGGCCGCGCGCCGGTCCTGCTGCTGACGACGACGGGACGCAAGTCGGGCCAGCAGCGCACCGCGCCGGTCGTCTACCTCGCCGAAGGCGAGAGCGTTGTTGTGATCAACACCAATGCCGGCAATGCCAGGGTGCCGGCCTGGTCGCTCAATCTGAAGGCGAATCCGCAGGCCGAAGTCGAGTGCGGCCGGCGACGCTACCGCGTGCGAGCCCGGGTTGCCGAGGGCGACGAGCGGGCCGACCTCTGGCGCCGCCACAACGAGCAGTACGCCGGCTTCGACGACTACCAGCAGCAGCTGACGCGCGAGGCATCGGTGATCGTGCTCGAGCCGCGCTGAGCGGGCCGGGCCGGGCGGCTCAGCCTGTGTCGCGCAGCATCTGCGCCTCGGGCAGGCCGCGCAGCTTCTTCAGCGTGTTGGTCTCGATCTGGCGGATGCGCTCGCGGGTTACCCCGAAGGTGCGGCCCACCTCCTCGAGCGTCAGTGGCTCGGCGCCCGAGAGGCCATAGCGCAGCTCGATCACCTGGCGCTCGCGCTCAGGCAGGGCATCGAGCGCTTTGCGCACGCCTTCGCGCTGAAGATGCTCGCTCGCTTCCTCGAACGGCTCGGCCACTTCATCATCGGCGACGAAATCGCCCAGCTCCGATTCGTCCTCGTCGCCGACCGGCTTCTCCAGTGAGACCGGCAGCTGCGAGACGCGCAGGATGTCCCGCACTTCGTCCAGCGGCCAGCGCAGCTCGGCGGCGATCTCGGGCGGCTCCGGCTCGCGGCCAAGAGACTGAACGAGCTGGCGCTCGACGTGGGCGACGCGGTTCAGCTTCTCGACCATGTGGACCGGGATGCGGATCGTCCGTGCCTTGTCGGCGATCGCCCGCGTCACCGCCTGGCGGATCCACCAGGTCGCGTAGGTGGAGAACTTGTAGCCGCGCCGGTAGTCGAACTTCTCGACGGCGCGGATCAGGCCCAGCGAGCCCTCTTGGATCAGGTCGAGGAAGCTGAGCCCTCGGCCCAAATAGCCTTTCGCGATCGAGACGACGAGGCGCAGGTTGGCCTCGACCATCTGCCGCTTGGCGAGCATGTCGCCGCGCTCGATCCGCTTCGCCAGCTCCACCTCCTCGGCAGCGGTGAGCAGGTCTACCTGGCCAATCGAGCGCAGGTAGAGGCGCAGCGAGTCGAGGCTCGGCTCCACCGTCAGGTCGAGCTCTGCCTTGCGCTCCTGCCCATTGGTCGCTTCGGCGCGAGCTTCCTTGTAGGCGTCGACGCCCTCCTCGGCGAGGACTTCCACTCCCTGCTCGAGCAGATGGGCATGCAGGCCCGAGAGCTGCTCCTTTGTCACGTCCACCTCGGCAAGGGTGGTCGCGATCTGCTCGAAGGTGAGGTAACCCCGCTCGCGGCCCAGCGCGATCAGTCCGCGCAGCTCTTCCGGCTCCGCGAACGGCCGTTCCTCCGAATCCCGATCCAGCCCCTGGGGGACCGTCTCCAACGGTTCGATCTCACTGCCTCCGGTGCAACCCTCTCCCCTTGACCGGGGGGCCGGCCCCTTAGCTCCGACCGAGGCGAAGTATAGGCAGATGATTCAGATCGGATCTGACGGGCGGGGGTCGGCCGACGGCGCCAGTCGCTTACGCTTAATAAGCCGTGGCCAGTTCGACGACGTCGACAGCACCGCTGAGCGCCCCCGATGTGCAAGCGTCGGTGCCGGCTACCCAAGTGAGCCTCTCGCGGGTTGGCGTGACCGGCGTCGAGAAGGTGATTCGGGTCAAGGCCGACGGCACCGAGAACCTCTACCACGCTGACTTCGAGTGCTTCGTCGACCTCGAGCCGCGCCAGGCAGGCGTGCACATGTCCCGCTTCGAGGAGATTGTCGGCGAGGCGATCGACGAGGTCGTGCTCGGAGAGGCGTTCCGCGCCGAGGTCCTGGCAGCGCACATCGCGGAGCACGTGCGCGAGCGCCAGCAGGGCCGACGGGCGGAGGTGTCGGTCGACGCGCGCTACCCGCAGACGGTGAGCACGCCGGCGACGGATCACTCGACGCAGGAGATCTATCGGCTCTTCGGCACCGCAGTCGCCTCCGAGCGCGGCACGCGAACGCTGACGGGAGTGCAGGCGCAGGGGATGACCGCCTGCCCATGCGCTCAGGAGATGGTCGCCGAGCTGGGCCGCGAGCGACTGGCGGAGGCCGGCTTCGACGCCGAACAGATAGCGCGGGCGATCGAGGCGGTGCCGGTGGCGACCCATAACCAGCGTGGCATCGGCACTCTCTACATCGGCTGCCCGGAGGGTGGCGAGACTTGGATCGACGCGCCAGAGCTGCTGAAGCTGGTCGAGGGCTCGATGAGCTCCGAGATCTACGAGCTGATGAAGCGGCCCGACGAGCTCGCCGTCGTCGCCAAAGCCCACGAACAGCCCCGCTTCGTCGAGGACTGCGTGCGCGAGATGGTGCGCGCGGTAGTCGAGGGCTACCCCGACCTGCCCGGCGAGGCCTTCGTCATGGCCCGCCAGGAGAACCTGGAGACGATCCACCGCCACAACGTCGTCGCCGAACGCTATGGCACCCTGCGCGAGCTGCGCGAGGAGCTCGCTTCGGGCGAGCACCAGGCGCGCCACACGACGATGCGCGAATGGCTCGAGTCCCCCGGCGCCTGAGCCGACGAGCACCCCATCCCAGGTGAAACGTTTTTTCCATGGAATGGATGGAAAACGCGTTGCACCGGGGTTAGGTGAGTGACTTTCGAATCAGGCGCAGAATTGGCTGCGGGTTGTCTTTGAGCATCCGATAAGTGGCCCTGATCACCGAGTAGCCCAGTGCAGCCAGGGCAACGGAGGTTTCGTGGTCGTGCTCGAACGCGATGCGATCCTTATGGAACCTGTAGCCGTCTGTTTCGACGATCACCTTGTCCGACGGCCAGTAGAAGTCGACTAGATGGCCCTCGACCAGGACGTTTACCTGGGGTAGCGGCAAGTCTGCCTGCTTGCAGAGCGCGAAGAAGTCGACCTCCAGTGGCGAGACCGCGTCCGCTGCGCGGGGATCCACCCTTGCCGCGACCCGCCGAAGGCGGCGAAGTCCCTTTCGTCCGTTTCCTTCTTCGATGACCCGTTGGAGTTCACGCCAGTCGAGTCGACGACTGCGTTCCGCGGCGACGATCAGATGTTCGAGCTGACGATCGTCGAAGCGAGCGGCGAGGTCCATGATCGTTCGCTCTATCGATGTAACTGGGATGCCAGCCTCGACCGTCATGTCCTCGACTGGCAATGAACGCGTTTGATGGAGCCACACCCCGTGCGGTTTTCGATGGCCCGAGACGCGAAGCACCTCGTGCGGGCGCCGCGATCCGCGAATACCCCAAAGCTGGGCGGCGCTGCCGTGAGAGAGATAGGCATTCGCACCACAGGCGAGGGTCGCGGCCATCCACTCACCTCGCAGGCTGATTCGCCGATGCCCGACGGCAAAGACTCCCTGGTGCAAGGGCACCAGGTGGCCGGTATCGAGTCGGTCCTGGATCAATCCCGTGCCGAGACCTATTTCGATCAATTGTCGCCGGGCGACCACCCCGTGCTGACGCTCCGCCAGTTCTCGAATTACAGCCGTCGCCACCTCTGCGGGTGAAACGTTTTTTCCATGGAATGGATGGAAAACGCGTTGCACCGGGGATGCGAGGGGGTGGGGCGCAGGTGACCGGGGGAGTTCGGGTGGGGGCGCCGACATGCGGCGACCCTGGCAGGCACCGGCGCACGCGTGGTGCGGAGAACGCCAGGACTTGCGCGCGGTTGATTGACGTTTGTGTGACGTCGGGGCTCGCGCAGGCGATCGACGCCCGTGAGTCGTCAGGGTTTGCGTGCGGCGAGGTGACGGGAGCGCGAACGGCGCTCTTGCTCGAGGCGGCGGCGCAGGCCGAAGAAGTAGTCGGCGCCGCTGATCAGGGTGGCGGCGACGGCGAGATAGACGAGGGCGTCGACCCAGGCGGGGGCGGGGTTGGCCGCGATCAGGGCGAAAACCGCGGCGATCTGCAGGACGGTCTTCGCCTTGCCGAGCCAGCTGGCGGCGATCACGACGCCGCGCTCGGCGGCGATCACCCGCATCACCGTGACGGCGAACTCGCGGGCGATGATCACCATCGCGACCCAGGCTTCGAGCCGGTCAAGCGAAACCAGCGAGACGAGCGCGGCGACGATCAGCAGCTTGTCGGCGATCGGGTCCATCAGCTTGCCGAAGGTGGTGATCGAGCCGCGCGAGCGGGCGAAGTAGCCGTCGAGGCCGTCGGTAGCTGCGGCCAGGGCGAAGACCGCCGCCGCCAGCGTGTCGCCGTTGGGCGTCTCGCCGAGCAGAGCGACGACGACCACCGGCACCGCGAGGATGCGCAGCAGGGTCAGCGCGTTGGGGAGGTTGAGCGGGAACATGGCACCCGCTCAGTCGCTCTCCCTCGCGGCCGCGGCGTCACGAGCGGCGAAGAACTGCTCGCCCTCGATGCTGATGTGCGGCACGAAGCGCTCCATCCAGCGCGGCAGCCACCAGGCGCGCTTGCCGAGCAGGACCATGATCGCCGGCACCAGCAGGCAGCGGACCAGGGTCGAGTCGATCGCGATCGCCACCGCCAACCCGACGCCGAACTCCTTCACCACCGGGTTGCCGTTGAGGACGAAGCTGGTGAAGACGCAGACCATGATTGCCGCCGCCGAGGTGATCACGCGGCCGGTGTTGGCGAGCCCCTCGATCACCGCCCGCTTCTCGTCTTCGTCCTCGCGATAGTGCTCGCGCATCTGCGTCAGCAGGAAGACCTCGTAGTCCATCGAGAGGCCGAAGAGGATCGCGAACATCAGCAGCGGCACGAAGCTGACGATCGGGATCGGGTGGTCGAGGCCGATCAGCGAGGAGCCCCAGCCGAGCTGGAAGACGGCGGTGACGACGCCGTAGGCGGCGGCGACCGAGAGCAGATTCATCGCCGCCGCCTTGACCGGCACGAGCAGCGAGCGGAAGGCGAGCAGCAGGACGACGAAACTGAGGGCGACGACGATCGCGATCATCAGCGGCAGCTTGTCGCTGATCTGGGTCGCCAGGTCGATGTAGCCGGCCGTCTGCCCGCCGACGTAGGCGGCGGCATCGGTGCCGTGCAGCGCCTGCGGGATCGTCGTATCGCGCAGACCTTCGACCAGGCTCACCGTGTCGTCCGCCCAGGGCGCGGATTTGGAGACGACCGTGAAGACGGCGACGGTGCCTGCTTCGTCGACGATCGGCGGCGAGACCCCGGCGACGTCGGGCGCCCCGTCCACCGAGTCGGCAAGCCCGGGCAGCACCCGCTTGCCTTCTTCGGCGCTTTCGAATTCGGCGGCGATCAGCAGCGGCCCGTTGACGCCGGGGCCGAAGCCCTGCGTGAGGCTGTCGTAGGCCTGGCGCGCCGTGGTCGACTTGGGCAGGGCGCTGATGTCGTTCTGGCCGAGTTCGAGCTGCAGGACCGGAATCGCGAGGACGAGGAGGACGGCCATCGCGGCGATCGCCGAGCGCCAGGGCCGGGCGGCGACCCCGCGCGCCCAGCGCCGCCAGCCGTGCGGTTCGGCATCGTCGCCGCCGGCCTTGCTGAACGGCACGCGCAGCGAGTAGATCCGCGGCCCGAGCGCCCCCAGCATCGCCGGCAGCAGGGTGGTCGCGGCGCAGACCGCGATGACCACGGCGATCGCCGCCGTGAAGCCGAGGGTGCTGACCAGCGGGATGCCGGCGAAGGCGAGCGAGCAGAGCGCGATCACCACGGTGAAGCCGGCGAAGACGACGGCGCCGCCCGCGGTCGCCGTGGCGCGCGCGATCGACTCCCCCATCTCCATCCCGTCGGCGAGCTGCAGCTTGTGGCGGGTGACGATGAAGAGCGCGTAGTCGATGCCGACGCCGAGCCCGATCATCGTCGCCAGCGTCGAGGCGACGCTCGGCACCTGCACGACGTGCTCGAGCAGGCGGATGATCGAGAGCGAGCAGGCGAGACCGAGGATCGCCGAGGAGATCGGCAGCACCATCGCCGTCGCGGTGCCGAAGGCGAAGAGGAGGATGACGATCGCCGCCGCGATGCCGATTGCGTCGCTCGCCCCGGTGTCGGGCTTGGAGAGCTGCTGGCCGACATAGCCGCCGACGGAGACGCGCAGGCCCGCCGCTTCGGCCGGCCCACCGGCTTCGAGCACCGCCAGCGCCTGCGCTTCGGTCAGTTCACCGGGCCCGACGTTGAGGACGACGGGGATGTAGGCAACCGAGCGGTCGGGGCTCAGGTAGGCAGCGCCTTCGCGGCTCAGCGGGTCGACCACGGAGTTGACCTCGTTCAGCGCTTCCAGCCGCTTCGCCGATTCGCCGATCGCGGTCGTGTACTTCGCAGAGGTGAGGGCGGCGCCCCCCCTGGCCTGGAAGACCAGCGGGTTGCTGCCGTAGGCCTGTTCGGGCAGGCTCTCTTCGAGCAGTTCGGTCGCCGCGGTGGAGCCGGTACCGGGCAGCGTCAGGTTGTCGTTGGTCTTGCTCTCACCGGACTGGCCAGCGAGGACGAGGCCGACAGCGAGCGCGATCCAGACCGCGATCACCGGCCAGTGATGGCGCGAACAGAAGCGGCCGATTGAGTAGAGCGGCGCGGTCACCGCTGCATCATCTCCCTTCGCCCGGCGGCGGTTCTTCGCCGCTCTCGAAGGGAGCCGGGACGAGGGCGGCCGGCGGCGCGCCGAGCGCCTGGCGCAGGAGGACGAGATGCTGGGCGTGGCTGGTGGCGAGCCCGGTGGCGAGGGCACGCGGCGCGTACGTTTCCAGCTTCGGGGCGGCGGCGAGAACTTCGTCGAGCGCCGCGTTCTCCGCTTCGTAGACGAGGACGATCGCTTCCTCGCGGCCCTTGGGGCGTTCCTCTTCGGATTCCTCCGCTTCGCCTTCCGTTTCGGCGCCGAGGCCGCGCAGGACCTTGGTCAGCGCGTCGACGTGGGCCTGGCCCTGGCCGCGCAGGCGCAGGAGGAGCGCGCGGTCGGCACCGCGGAGGACCTGCAGGCTCGGCTCGTAAGCCTGCAGCAGGGTGAGTTCCCCAGAGAGCAGGGAATTGGAGAGCTCGACGTCGACCGCCTTTTCGCTTTCCTCGCTCGTGCCACCGGAGTCGGAGCCGCAACCGGCGAGGGCGACCACGCAGAGGACGACAAGACAAGCGACGGCGCGGCTTACGCCGCGCCGTCGCTCACCAATGCCACATTCCAGACGCTCCGTGCCCATCAGACGGGCGCGAAGACTATGTCGTCTCGGCTGTGACTACCGGGGTCGCTAGGCCTTTCGAGAAGTCTTCTTCTTCTTGGCGCCCTTGCCCTGGGCTTTCTTCGCCTCAGGCGAGAGGCCCTCGTAATTCATGAACACAGCACTTGCCGGGATGCCCTCCTCGCCCGACTTCGCCAGGCGCTTGGCGCTCGCGGCGTGAATCTTGATGACCTGGGCGAGAGTGTCGTTTACGAGCTCGACCGATTCCTCCCAGCCCTGCTGGTCGACGACACCGGGCGTCCAGCTGATGTGGCGATCGTCACGCGCATCGAACGTTCCCCCATCGAGCGCACCGAAGACATCGTCCAGAATGAGCCGCATAGCGGATGCGCTTACTCCTGGTTTGACCGAGTCCGGAAGTGCCCGCCAATCGCGATCGGTCAGGTAGGCCCGCGCCGTTGCACGATAGTAGTGCTCGACAGCCCCACGGCGCGGCTCGGTCTTGACCATCTCGATGCAGTCGAAGTCCTTCAGCACTTTGACGTGGTAGCTGACCTGGCTCAGGCCCTCATCGAGCTCTTTCGAGAGTTCGTTGGGACTGGCCATCCGCTCGTTGAGGATGCCGAGGATCTCGACCCGGAGAGGGTGAGCAAGGGCCTTGACCAGTTTTTGGTCGACGCCGGTGCTCTTGCTCTTCTTCGCTGCCTTGCTCTTCGTCGTTGCGGCCAAAGGGACTCCTCCAATGCGTTTGCGGCTCCTGTAGCACTCCATCGTATTAGACCCAAAGGGGTTTTGCCAACCAAAGGCAAGACTTTGCCAGAGAAACCCCGAATGCTGGAACTTTTTCCAGTATTGGACTGGTCTAAAGCGTCGAACTGAAGAAGGTCGCGACCCCCGCCGCAAGAGCTGACAATTGCGAAGGGGGTGAGCGGGGTGAAGGTTGTCCAGACGGACACAGTCGTGCCGCTGCTTTCGACAACGAAGGTGCGCTAAGGCGCTAAGGGGAGAGGGGGTCCGATCCGACGGCCGCGTGATCGGGCCCCTTTTTTCTTTCGTCCCTCCCCGGCTCCTGATTGAGTTCCACTCGATGGGCTCGCGCCAGGGAGCGAAAACCGGAAACACGAGCTTCGATGCGCTCGCCGCCGAGATCCATGCCTGCCGCCGCTGCCCGCGGCTGGTCGAGTGGCGCGAGGCGCAAGCAGCGGAGCCGCCGCGGCGCTACCGCGGCGAGGACTACTGGGCGCGGCCGCTGGACGGCTTCGGCGACCCGGACGCGCGGCTGGCGATCGTCGGCCTCGCCCCCGCCGCCCACGGCGCCAACCGGACCGGGCGCATGTTCACCGGCGACCGCTCCGGCGAGTGGCTGTATGCCGCCCTGCACCGGGCCGGCTACGCCAACCGCCCAGAGTCGAGCCGGCGCGGTGACGGGCTGCGGCTGCGCGACGCCTACGTCACGGCGGTCGTCCGCTGCGCGCCGCCGGCCAACAAGCCGTCGCCGCGGGAGCGCGACAACTGCCTCCCATATCTGGAGCGTGAGCTGGAGCTACTGGAGCGCTGCAACACGATCGTCGCCCTCGGCGCCTTCGCCTGGGAGGGATCGCTGCGTGCGATCGCCGCCCTCGGCGGCGCCAAGCCGGTGCGGCCGAAGCCGAAGTTCGGCCACGGGGCCGAGGCGGCAGCGGGGCGCTGGACGCTGCTCGGCTGCTACCACCCGAGCCAGCAGAACACCTTCACCGGCCGCTTGACCGAAGCGATGCTGGACGCCGTCTTCGCCAGAGCCGGCGCCGCTGCTCGCGGCTAGGAGAGGTCGGGCGGGCGGCCCGCTCGGCTTCGTAGCCGAGAATCGCAATCGTCACCGGGATTCCCTGCCCGCCGCTTTCGCGGAGGCGCGTGGCGCTCTCCCGCTGCACGGCGCGCACGCGCGACAGCGCGTCGTCGAGGATGGCAAAGATCTCGTTGCGGCCTTGGGCGTCGACGAGCCCCGGCGTCAAGCTCACGTGCTCCGAGCCGCCGCCGCCCAGCCGGCCGTCCAACAGGGCCCCGGTGACGTCGTTGCAGAGCCTGCGCAATAAATCGGCCCAGACATCGGCCCTGAGCGTCGCCGGCACCCGTTGCCACGCCTCGTCGTCGAAGGACAGGGTCGAGGTTGCGCGGAAGATGCGCTCGTGGACGCCCCGAACGCGGCGGGTGCCGACGCACTCGATGCAGCCAAGCTGCTCGAGCACTTGCACGTGCTTGTAGAAGGCGCTGACGTCGAGCTCCAGTTCGTCGCCGATTTCGGTCGGACTCGCCTGGCGCTCGTTGAGCACGGCGAGGATGTGCTCGCGCACCGGGTGGCCGATGGCATGGACCAGCCTGCGGTCCATGAATCCCTTCAAGCGGTCCCTGCGAACTTCCTTGATACTCGTGTGCCTGATCGGCATGAGTGCCCCCTCCGTGCGAGTCGCGATCAGCGGCAGTTGCTCTCTATAACGGCGAAACCGTCCAAATGTCAGGCCCCAGTTCCTGACGATTGTCTCAATGGTTGAAACGAATTTGAGCGTTCACTAGGTCTCAAGCGGTATAGCCAAAAGGAGGCCTAGCCGATGGAACGACCGCGAATCAAGCGCACAACCCAGAGGTTGATCGCGCCAAACGGCGACCTGTACCTGCTCCGCCCCAGCGCTGGGGCCGACGTCCACATCGAGGACCCCGACCCGGAGGGAATGGCCGTCCTCGACTCCTTCGACGGCACGCGGACGCGGGCCGAACTGATCGAGGAGTTCGGCGAAGACGAGGTCTGCGACCTGCTCGCCCAGCTCGAGGAGCTGAGCGTGATCGAGGACGCCAGCGACGACGACCTGATCGCCGAGGACGTCTACGCGCGCTTCGACCGCCAGTTGCGCTACTTCAGCGACATCTCCACGGGACCGACGCCCTCGCAGTGCCAGAGCCGGCTCGAAGAAGCGAAGATCGCCGTCCTCGGAGTCGGTGGGCTGGGTGGCTGGTCGGCACTCAACCTGGCCTGTTGTGGAGTCGGCGAGATGATGCTGATCGACTTCGACAAGGTCGAGCGCAGCAACCTCAACCGCCAGGTCCTCTACACCGAGGACGACATCGGCCGGCACAAGGTGGTCGCCGCGGCCGAGCGACTGGAGGCCTTCAACTCAGCGATGCGGGTCGAAGCGAAGGTGCAGAAGCTCGACAGCGAAGAGGCGGTGATCGAGGCGATCAAGGGCTATGACGTGGTGATCGACGCCTGCGACTGGCCGGCGCACGACATCGAGCACTGGATCAACTCCGCCTGCTTCAAGGTCGGCGTCGCCTTCGTCGCGATGAGCCACTTCCCGCCGATCGCGCGGGTCGGCCCGTTCTACGTACCCGGGGTAACCGGCTGCTTCGAGTGTCAGGAGGCCGGCTACCGGCGCACCTACCCACTCTTCGACGTGGCGATGGAGCAACAGCGGGGCCGCGAATCGCCGGCGGCGACGCTGGGGCCGGCCTGCAGCCTGATCGGCGGCCAGATCGGCCTCGACATCCTCCACTACCTGACCGGCCTCGCGCAGCCTTCGACCCTCGGCACGGGCCACATCTACGACCTGCGCACGATGTCGCTGGAACGCGAGCCGGTGGTGCCGGAGCCCGACTGCCCGGTCTGCGGCCACCTGAGCCACGCGCCGCTCGATGCCATCCACCAGGGGAGCACCTCGCCCTAACGTCGGAAGCGCGCCAGATAGGCTGACGCGGCCGATGGGTCGTGCCAGCCGCTCAAGCAGACCGACCGGGGCAGCGGCGCTCGCCCTGGCGCTTGTCGCGGGCGCCCTGCTCGTCGCGGGCTGCGGGTCCACGGGAAGTGGATCGGGGGACGAGTCGTCGAGCACATCAGCCACCGAACCCGCGGGGGCGCCGCCCGGCGCCGCTGCACAGAGCTGCGCGGCGGGTGAGGAGCGTGGCGTCACAGCGCTGCGAGCGACGGGCGTCTCCTGCGCGACGGCGGTCCAAGTCGCCGCCGGCTGGGCGGCGAGTCCCGGCTGCACCCCGGCCGACGGCGCAACACGGACCTCCTGCGACGTCGGTCGCTACCGCTGCCTCGGCCTCCGCGCCGACCGCGGCATCGCCGTCAGCTGCGCCCGCGTCGGCCACTCTGTCTCCTTCCTCGCCCGCCGCTAGCCGAGTCCCGGCCTCCCCCCGGCCTCTCGCTTCCGCTCCTACAATGGACAGCGTCCGCCGACGTAGCTCAGCTGGTAGAGCACTTCACTCGTAATGAAGGGGTCCCCGGTTCAAGTCCGGGCGTCGGCTCTCCGGGGGCAGTGCGCTGGCAGCAGTTGCGAAGCGTTCGTTCGAGAAAGACCCCTTGGGGTTGTATGTAAACAACAACCCCAAGGGGTCTTTCTCATTTCATGTTGCGGAACTGCTTCATTTTTGTAAGGGTACTTAAGATGTCTCGGGTCCGAGCCCCGTCGGGGAGGCGTATACGCACCAGCAAACAGAGGGCACAGGAAGAGCGAGGGCAAGCTCTCACCTCAATGGCCGAGGCGCTGCTGGCCCGACACCTCCAAGAGTCATGGCCAAAGCCTCAAGAGTCCACGAGATGGTTTATGGGCGGCGCATCGCCTCCCAGGTATCACGAGAACATCCGTACCGTGGCGGTAGTCGGCGCCGGGGCAAGCATCCCAATGATGTCGGTAGCCGACGACCTCGCTAAGGAAGTAGAGGACGAACTCGACAAAGACAAGCAGGATCGAGAGATAGAGCTTGATCGCCTTGAAAACGTCTACGGCCTAAAGCGGGGAAGTTTCGAGACCCGGCTGACCGCACTCTGCAGAACCCCTGAGACCGAACGGAAGGTTCGGGAGAAGATCAGCACCAGCTATCGCCACCACCATCCCAGCCTGCTCACATATGAGCTGCTAGCCCATTTGCTCCACCACCGCTACCTCGACACGATCATCTCCTTCAACTTCGACGAACTCCTCGATCAATCGATACAAGACGAGCTCGGCGCAAACGAGTACACACGAGTAGTGACTGAGGCGGACATCGACCCAAGCCAGCCAACGCCCAACCCCCTCTACATCAAGATGCACGGGACCGCAGCTGAGCCCGACAGCCTGCGCTTCACACGCGAGCGCTACTACTGGACTCCAAGCTCGATTATCAAACTAGTGGAGGATCAGTTCTCTGTAGAGCACCTCGTGCTCATCAATCTCGGTTTCACGATGGCAAGCTTCGATTTTCAGCACTTGCTTCGCAAGCCGAAAAACCTGGAGATTTATCACCTTGATCCCAAGCCCCTGAAAGCGGATGTGATCCACGCAATCAAGCAGCAACGCTGCAAAGCACGCGAGCGTAAAGAGACCTTGCGGCCAGAGCACTACGACGCTCCAGAGGTTGCGCAATTTCCGCTCAAGGGCGAAGCAGGGGTAAGCGCCGAGTTTCTCGAGGATCTGATGGGGGAGGTGCTTGACAAGCTGAAGGAACTTTGTGAAGTGCCTGAGTCAGGGCCTGCACGTTGGCGCTCCACGTTGCGGCATCACGCCGTAGTCAAGCTCCTCGTCGGCTCAGACATAAACGACGAGGAGGATTACACCAATTACCTACGGCGCCGAACGATCCTCGAGATCGCATTTTCTGCTGCCAAGGGGCGTGGAGTGGTGTCAATCGCGGCTATGGTCGACGACCGATGTGGTCGCTACTACGACCTTTATAGGCGCATTGCTGGGGATAGAGCCGAGGCGTGGTCGAAGTTGTGCGAAGCAGGCGGCTTGCGCGAGAGCAAGGAAATGCCCGATACCTACGAATTGCTCGAGTCGTTGCGAAACTCGCGAAATACCTCGGACAACTCCATACCAATCATCCATCAACCGAAGCTCGCCAATGCCGAAGCGCTGGCCTTACACACAGCCATGAGCCTCGACCTGGCGGGGCGAGACCGGGACAAATGCATAGAGTTGCTCACGAAAACCATTGAGTTCCTGCAAAAGGACACAGACGTCGAGATTCACGCTCGGGATGATCGTGTTTGCTCGAAGCTCTTCACAGAGCCATTGCCTCTCAAGACTCTGACCGCCCTTCAGGGCTGGACGCTGGAGATGCTGAAGTCCGAGACCGACACCGACTACGACCAGCTCTGGCTCGTCGCCGAGACGGGTGGTTGGCTGAGCGATCCGAAGCTGGCGGAAATCCTTGAGGAGGACTGCGAGGAAGTTAGGCTCATACGCGCATTTGACGCGGAGCTCAATCTTCCGGAGCGCGTAAACCTAGAGACGCGTCTACTACCTTGGAGCCGACACAACCGGCACATGACCATTATTTGCAGCCAGGGCAAACCCCGTGCGGCAATCTACTTCGTTCGCCGCCTGCGCGCGGCGAAGATCACGCCGGTGTACCTCTCCAGTCAAAAAGATCTCAATCGAGTTACGAAGGCCTTCGAGCAACTCTGGCACGAGGCCGGCGTCTATGAACAGACGCTGGCTGGAGATCCGACCGCTGAGCAAGTCGCCACCTGAACTAAGCCGAGGGCTTGACGACCCTCCCCCTTCGAACCTGCCCATCGAACTCGGTCTACCAGAGCTCCTCCATGATTGACGGGAGGATTACCAGATCGTCGCGACGCCGTGAGCGACGATTCCGGGATCGCAGGTGACCAAGGGAACCTGCTCAGTCGCGGCCTGGGCAACGAGCAGGCGGTCGAACGGATCGCGCTGACGCTTTCCCCCGACCTCGACGTAGGGAAGGCGTCTATACGCAGCGGCATGCGCAACTGAGATCGGAAGCAGGGCAAATCCCTCTGCCAGCAACTCCTCCGCCCACTCCTCGGCAACCTCGAGCTTTTCAAGCGAGGCTTTGATCGACACCTCAAAGAGGGTCCCGGCGCTGACGAGCGGCTCCTCTGCACCGGCGATCGCCTCACGTGCGGAGTCGGAAAGCCGCACGTCATCGCTCAGCCACCACAACGCGGCGTGGGTATCGACTAGGAGCCTCAGTCGACAATCCCGAGATCGCGAGCGACATCCTCGGGCCAAACGTCGAAGTCGTCGGCCATCTTGATCTGGCCTGCGAGAGCACCGGGCTTGCGTCGGGCAACCCCGCGCTTCGAGATCGGGACGAGCTTTACGACGGGCTGCTTGCCCCGGCGCAACTCCACCGGCTCGCCTTTCTCGGCAAGCGCGACGAGCTTCGAAAGGTTGGTCTTCGCCTCTCCGATGCTGAACGTGCTCACACGAGGAAGCTATCTAACTTGGCCAACTTGGTCAAGCCTGAGAGTGTCGGCTCTCCGCTAAAGTCTTTTTGTGCAGGGGCCCGTGGGAGGCCGGGACGGTCGCTGTTCCTACGAGCTTAGGAGAGATATGAGGCAACGACTCGCGGTCCCGGCTTTGGCGGTGGCTCTCTGTTTCTGCGCGGCGGCGGCGCCGGCGTTGGCGGCCCCCGGCGGCAATGCCCAGGCCGCCAAGAAGAAGGGGAAGAAGCAGGCCAAGAACAAGGTCTTCCTCGTCTGCAAGCACGGCTGCAAGTTTCACAAGATCCAGCGGGGCGTGGACGCGGCCGGCTCCTTCAAGCACAAGCCGAAGAACCGCAAGGTGCAGGCGATCGTCAAGGTCAAGCCCGGCAAGTACGTCGAGGGCGTCGTCCTCAACGGCAGCCTGAAGCGCAAGGAATTCAACGGGCTGAAGATCGTTGGGCTGAAGAAAAATCCGCGCAAACAGATCCTGGAAGGCAAGAACGCCAAGGGTGAGCTGGGGCCGGCGCAGAACGGGATCGAGGCGGTCGACGTGAACGGCGTCGTGATCCGCAACCTGTGGGCGCGCAACTACGAATCGAACGGCTTCTTCATCCACGCCGCGACGCAGGCCCATCAGGAATGCAACGGCTACAAGATGGAAAATCTGCTCGCCTCCGGCAACCGCTCCTACGGCCTCTTCGCCAAGGGCTGCATCGGCGGCAAGATGCTCCACTCGAGCGGCTGGCACCAGGGCGACTCGGCCTTCTACGTCGGCGAAACGCCGTGCGACATCACCAGCTGGACCAACCACGGCTCCGCGCCGAAACCCTGTCAGGCGAAGCCGAAGTGGACGGTGCTGCGCAACGACGACAGCTTCGAAAACGTGCTCGGCTACTCGGGGACCAACTCGAAGTACGTGAAGATCGTCGAATCGAACTTCTACAACAACGGTGCCGGGGTGGTGCCCAACACGCTCGACAGCGAGGGCTACGAGCCGAACGGCTGGAACTACTTTGAACACAACAACGTGTTCTGGAACAACTACAACTACTTCCTCGCCGGGTCGTCGTTCAAAACGGTCTCGGCGGGGCTCGGCGAATTGTCAGGCCTGACGATCAACTACCCAACCGGATCCGGCTTCCTCCTCTACGGCGGCGCCAACAACGTGGTCCGGCAGAACAACGTATTCGGAAACTACAAGTGGGGGGTCGCCTCCTTCTCCGGCCCGGGCGAAGCCTTCGTCGCCAACGAAGGCAACGACGCCAAGAACATCAACAACCAGATTCTCGAAAACTCGATGGGTCGCGGGGGGGCCGACCCCAACGGGGAATACGACTTCCTCAACGACGCAACCGGAGGGGGCAACTGCTGGGCTGGCAACAGCGCCGGGTCCAGCTTCGCGCCGGGTACTGGCGCCGTGCCACTGGAAAAAATCTATCCGCCGTGTCCGCAGGCGCAGGTGCTGGCCGACTCGGTACCGAGCCTCAACCTGGCGGCGGGGATCCAGGTCATCATCACCGAAACGGAAAACCCCTCGACGATCCTCGGCTACGCAGGCCAGAGCCCGGCGCAGAACCAGCAGTGCTCGTGGGTGCGGCCCGTCGCGTCACATCCGGCGTTCGAAAGCTTCACGCCGGTCGAGATCGCGGCGCAGCCGGGGGAATTGACGTGTCCGTGAGCGGGCGGAAGGCCAAGCTGGCGGCGACCTGCCTCGTCGTCGCCTGCCTGGCGGGCGCGGCGCCCGCCGGTGCGGGCCAGTCGCCGAAACCGAAGGTCGTCACCGTCGCCGATTTCTACTTCGGCCCCAACGCGGTGAAGATCAAAAAGGGCGGCAAGGTCAAGTGGGTCTGGGCCTCGACCAACGTCGAACCCCACGACGTCCATCTGAAGTCGGGTCCGAAGGGGTTGAAGAAAAAAGGCACGTACTCGACCAAGACGACGGCGGTGACCAACGCCAAGTTCACGCACGCCTTCCCTACGCCCGGCACCTACAAATTCATCTGCACGATCCATCCGACGAAGATGAAGATGACGGTGACGGTGAAGAAGTAGGCCGCCGGTGAGCTTCGGTCCGACCGACCGCCGCAGCTTCCTCGGCCTGGCTGGGGCGACGTTCATCTGCACGCTGGCCGGCCAGCGGGTCGATGCCGGCCGCGGGCAGATCGACGTCGCGCAGCTGTCGAACGGAGTCGACGTGCCGCCGCGGGTGGCGGCCGCGAACGGCAGCGGAGCGAGCAGCGAGGCGGTGGCCGCCGCGGTCGCCAGTGGCGCCAAGGTGCGCGAGTACTGGATCGCTGCCGAGCAGCGGGACTGGAACATCGTCCCCAGTCACCGCGACCAGATGATGGCCGCGCCGGTCAAGGGCCGCTCGACCTTCCAGGCCTACGCCTACCGTCCCTACTCAGCCGACTTCGGGACGCCGCTGGGGCCGGCGACGGTGCCGGGCCCGCTGATCGAAGCCGAAGTCGGCGACACGGTCCTCGTCCACTTCCGCAATAAGCTGACGGCGCCGGTGACCGTCCACCCCCACGGCGTCTTCTACTCCAACGAAATGGACGGCGCCTACAAGGGCAAGTGGACCGACCCGGGGGGCTTCGTCCAGCGCAACCGCACCTTCACCTACCTGTGGGAATGCCGCGAAGGGACGGAAGGGACCTGGCTCTATCACGACCACGGGCCGATGGACCCGCTGCCGGTCTTCCGCGGGCTGTTCGGGCCGCTGGTCGTGCGCCAGGCGGGGGAACCGCGGCCCAACCGCGAGTTCTTCCTCGCCTTCCACACCTGGGACCCCTCGACCACCGGGCTGCGCAACATCTACTACTGCATCAACGGGCGCGCCTACGCCGGCAACACGCCGACCCTGGAAGCGAAGGTGGGCGAGCGAGTCCGTTTCCACGTCTACGGCGTCGACAACTTCTTCCACACCTTCCACCTGCACGGCCACCGCTGGACCGAACCGGACGGGACGATCGTCGACAACAGGGGCTTCGGCCCGGCCGACTCGTTCAGCTTCGAGATCGTCGAGGACAACCCGGGGCGCTGGTTCTACCACTGCCACGTCTTCCAGCACCTGCACCAGGGGATGAACGGTTGGTACGTCGTCTCCTGATCGCGGCGCTGCTGGCGGCGCTGGCCACCGCTCCCGCCGCGCACGCGGCCAACACCCGCGTCTCGATCTCCAACTTCGCCTGGTCGAACCCGCGGGTCGAAATCGACCTCGACGAGAAGGTGATCTGGGATTGGATCGGGCCCGACCTCGCCCACTCGGTGACGGGGACCTCGGCCAACGCCCTCACCTGGGATTCCGACCCGGGGACGGACGCCCCCAGCCACCAGCTCGGCGACTCCTTCACGTTGCAGTTCACCCAGCCGGGCACGTACGCATTCCAGTGCAAACTGCACGCCTCAGTGCGCGGCGAGGTGGTCGTCTCCAACGTGCCTGGCAATCCCGACTCGGACCCCGGGCCGCAGGCGCCGCTGCAACTCGACGTGGAGAAGCCCACCCTGGGCGCCGTGAGCCTGAAGCGGCAGCAGATCCACGGGCGCGACGGGACCACGACCACTGCCCAGATCAGCGAGCGCGGCACGCTCGAAGCCGAATACTTCCGGCTGCGCCCCAAGGGCGGCCGCAGGTTCAACGGCTACTCGACCTGGAATGCGTTCATCGGCATCAACCGCTTCGCCCTCGGTGCCCACAGCAAGCACTTCAAGGCGCGACCCGGCCGCTACCTGGTCGTCCTGCGCACCACCGACCTCGCCGCCAACAAGTCCAAGCCGGTGCGCAAGCGCTTCTCGATCGTCGGCCGATAGAGAGGAGCTCAGCAGGAATTCCTCACCTTCGGATGCTGGACGAGGGCCTTGCCATTCTGGCCGTCCATCTTCACCGTAGCTCGATTGACCTTCTTGCAAAGGTCGACGCTGTTGACCAGCAGCCCCTTCTTGCCACCCTGCATCGTCAGGATGAACTTGGTCACCGGCGCGTCCGGGACCGATTCGAATGTAGTCCTGATGCCTCCGTTCACGGAGTCGATCCTGCCTACCAGGTCGATGTCGACTTGGCCGTGCAAAGCCACCACGAGATCCGGCAGCAGGTTGTCCGAGGACCTGAGGTAGACGGGACCTTCCAGGGGCTGCTCCAGGAGCGGCGTGAACGCCCTTGCATAACCGTAGATCGAAGTCTTCGGACAGGCGTTTGCCCTGAACTGCACCCGCGTGCAGATGGTTTTGATGTGCGCGTTCTCGAGGAACTCCGAATGGGGCAGGGCCACTGCCGCACGGGCGATGTTGGCTTCGCCGCCTTTGGCTTGGAGCACGGCTCTCAGCCTTGGGTGCTTGGCACGTTTCGTCCCGCCGAAGAGGCGTAGGCTCAGTTTCGGCGCGAAGTCGAGGCCGCGGCAGCCTCCGACTTGGAAGCGGTCGGCGAGCGGCGCGATCAGGTTTGCCAGGGACAGGGCTTCGCCGCCGACCGACATCGGTTCGCAGTTGGTGGGGTTGAGCGTGAAGTCGGGCCTGTTCGCCTCGACCGAGATGCTCCGTACATCGAGTGGGATGCCCTGCAGGATCGTCGGGATCGGGTCCGACTTGACCGTGACCCGCGTCGTTTCCGGGTCGACGTAGAGCGCCGCCCTGACCACCACCGTGCCCAGGTCGAACGGGCCCGCAACCGCGGGGGTGACGACGGCCAGACTGAGCGGGGCGCCCTTGTAGGGGCCGGCCAGGTAGACCTCGCCGTGGACGTAGACGGGGCTCGAGCCGGCGCCGGCGCCGACGTTGGCCATTCCGACCCGACTGGCATTTGGGCAGGACGGAGCGGCCTGCTCCAGCGCGCCTTCGCCGGGGTTCTCTCGGCTTTCGGCCTGTTCGATGGCCTGCTGCGGGCAGTAGGGGATTCCAGCCAGCTTGCCGACCAGGCCCGGGGGGAGGGTGACGTTCAAGCCACGCAGGTTCTGTGAGCCGTCTTCGCGCGCAAGGTGCGTCACGAGGGGACTGAAGGAGCCGGCCAGCGGTGAGAGCGTGCCCGCCGAGAAGGAAGGCGCATGGGGTTGCCCAGCTTCGTTTCCGGCGCATGGGCCGCCGCCGGGAGCGGTGCTGACCGCAAAGGAATCCGACGGGGTGGCGTCGGGGCCGGATTCAGGCGCCGACCAGGGCTTGAGGCTGGTCGTCGTGGTGTAGTCGCCGCAGGTGCCGGGGGTGCGGAGCGGCGCTCTTGGGCCGTCGAAGAAGTCGACGGTGAAGTCTTCGAAGGGGATCTGCGGGTTGTCGTCGAAGCGGGTGGTCAGCTGACCCGTGACTGAGTCGGGCACGACGTGGCCGGCAAGCTTCACCACGACGCCGCTTTGCGGATCGTCGACGGCGATGTAGATGGCCAGCAGCGAACCGAAGGGGTTGTCGGCCTGCGTGGCCACGTAGACGGCGCCTTTGACCGGGTGGTCGAGCAGCGGCGTGTCGATCTCGACCGAGCCGACCTTGGAGGCGTCGGGACAGTTGGCCGGTTCGGGGCCGTTTAGATCGATCTGGGCCGGGGAGCATCCGGCAAGGCCGTTCGCCGAGGCGGGGTTGACGGTGACGCCCGCGGGCAGCGTCACGACCGCGTCGCGCAGGTCGGCCTCGGCCAGCAGGTTCGGGTCGTCGTTCTGGGGCAGGTGCAGGTTGAAGCTCAGCCCACTCGGGCTGTCGGCCACCGTGCTCTGCGGCACCGCCGAGATCGTCGGACTGAAGTCGAGTGGGGCGCAGTTGACCGGAGCCGGTTCGGTGGAGGTCGAGCCGACGAAGGCGCCCGGATCGGTCCAGGTGTCGAAGCTCATTTCCGTGGCGAGCGGCGATTCGCAAGAGGTCGGCAGCCTCAGGAACGGCTTGGCAACCAGGTCGGCCGGGCAGTCGCCGAGCGAGTAGGTGGGATTGCCGTTCGTGTTCAGGCAACTGCCCCGCAGCGGGTCGTGGCTCGGGTCCGAGGGAACGCCCCACACCGTCACGTCGGCCGCCGTCACCCGCTGCACCTCGGTGGTGTTGCGCAGCTCAGCGGTGATCCCGTAATCCTCGCCGGTCCGCACCGCGGTATCGATGTAGAAGGGGGCGCCGAGCACCTGGAATCCGAGTTGGGCCGGCATCCCCGGCGGCGGGACGAGGTTGTAGAGCGGCACCGGAATCGTGTTTCCTCTGCCTTCGAGCTGCTGGACGAGCACCAGCCCGAGGGCTGAGCCGTTCGGGCATTCGTTCACGGTGACCACCGACCCGAGGGGTTCGATTGCATGAGTCGTATTGAACTGCTGGGCCGTGCAGCGCGAGACCGCGGTCGGGTTCCCGATCAAGCCCGGCGGCAGCGCCACGTTGACGTCCTTGATGTCTCCTCCCGCTGGCACGAATTCCGCGGTACCGCCAGGTGCACTATGCGTCGTGTTCACCGCGAAGCTGGTCGTGTACTGGTAAGGATGCGAGGCAGCCTGTCGGGTCGGCAGGCCATCGATGCCCAAGAGGGTGGCACGGAAGTCCATCAGCCCCGGAGAGGCGGGTTCCGCGCTCGCCGCGTTAGCGGAGGTGGTGGAGACTGACAGCGCACCGCCGCCCTGCACCTGCGCATGGTTGGTAAGGGTCGTACCTTCCGCTTCAACCGGTGTCGAGACCCGAATCAGCAGGCGGAGCGCTTCGCTTGGCCCGACCAGCGTGGGGTTCGAGGTTTCGGGAAGTTCTTCGGGGATCGTGCAGCGGACGATTTCCAATTCGCCGGGTTTTTCGGTGGTGCATACCGATTCCACGAGCGTGGGACCGGCGGCGGGCAGCTTCACTCCCACTTCTTTTGCGGTAAGGCCGACGGGCAGCGTGTCGGTGAGCGTGATCGGGCTGCCATCTGTGGTGGCGCCCCCAATGTTGACGGCCATCACTTCGTATCTGTAGATCCCGCTTTCGTCCCCGGGCGTGAAGTTGGTCGGCACGGCAAGCGAGCGGATGCTCCACGCCGGCGCCGGGCTCGCCGCAGATGCGGGTGCGGCGAGGATGCCGGTAAGAACCGCGGTGATGGCGAGGGCTCCCAACATGTCCCTGCGCCCAGTCATCGTGCTGCCCTCCGGCTATGGTGCGCTCGTCCGTGACGGGGGACGCAACGGGTCTTGCCGTGGCGCCGGACCTTGTGCTTGCCCTTTGCGCAGCGTCTACCGTGGTGCCGGGGAGAGGCCTTGACGTTGCCTTCGCCGACGAACCCGGAGGTGGAGGGCGAGCTGATGCTCGGAGCGGCCTGAGTTGGCCTGCAGGCTTCGCCGGCGCAGATCGGCGGCGGCGGGGTCGGCGGTGGGAAGCCACCGCCGATGCGTGCGTCGTAGACGTCGAAGCGTTCGTCTTCGTCGGCCGGATACAGTCCCTGACGGGTGGAGAAGAAGGCGTCGCGGCCGTCGGAAGAGGCGTCGAGGAAATGGGAGTCGTCGCCGCTGCGACCGGAGGAGATGAGATAGAGGCAGCCGCCAGAGGTCGGGCTGAAAGCGGCGCTATCGGAGCTGCAGCTACCGGCGCCTTCGCGCTCGAACTCGTAGACGTCCTGCGTGCCGTTGGTGTCGCTGAGGGCAAGCGCGTCGAAGCTTGGGAAGAAGAGGCGCGCGCCGTCGTCGGAGAGATAGCGGGGCTGTTCGTAGGGGGTGATCCAGGCCGGAAGCTCCGAGAAGCCGATCGGCCGGGCGCCGGAGGGATTGCAGGAGGCGCAGGTCAGCTCGTCGCTGTCCGCGCTGTAGAGGTAGACCTGGCTGGCCGGTTTTCCGCTGCTCTGGTCGACGTTGTCGAAGCCCGTCAGGCTCGCCGCCGACACGAACGCCACCTGAAGGCCATCGGGTGTTACGCGCGCGGTCTGTTCCTTCGGCACGCCGCTCCAGTTCGTTCCGTCGGCCCCTGACAGAGTGCCGATGAAACGCACCCCGTCGCCGGCATGCCACACATACAGGTTCGGCTTTTCCGGTTCGGCTTTCTCTCCTTGGCCGTTTTCTTCTTCGCCGCTGAGCACACCGTTGGCGGCGAAGTAGACGTAGGAGCCGTCTTCGCTCGTGCCGAGCACACCTCGGACAGCGGGAGGATCGGTGCCCGGCGTGGGGTCGACGGTGATGTCGGTGAGCTCTTCGCCGGGTTCGGCGTCGAAGTCGTACTCGTAGAGGTCTCCCAGGCTTCCGCCCCCGCTGCTCGCGTTGCTTGCGTCGGGGGTGAGTTCGTTTGGGTCGGTGAAGAACACCTTCGAGCCGTCGTCGCTCGCGGCCCAGAACCTGCCTTCACCACCCGGGCCGAGCCCGCCCTGCGCTGCGTCGAGCTGGACGGTGTCGGCTCCGTCGAGGCGCGCCAGCAGCTGGGTTGCTTCAGCCGGTGGGGCGTAGGTCCAGAATATGCGGGAGCCGTCGGTGGAGATCGCGTGGCGGACGATGTTCCCGTTCATTTCGCACCCGTTGCCCTGCCCAGTGCCGACAGCCCCAAAGCTGGTTTGCGGCGCAGGCTGCGCCGGGGTGCCGCCCGGCAACACGCTGACCAGGCTCAATTTCCCCGCAGCCCATTCGTAGAGGCTGACGCCTGGTGTTTCCGGCGCTTCCGGCGTGAGCGCGCCGGTGGCGACGAAAATGACGCGATCGAAGCTTTCGGACGCGCCGGCGAAGCTGACGCAATAGTGTTCCGGGTCGGACGTCCCCGGCGTTTCGGTGGTCAGAGCACTCAGTTCACCGCTGTCGTTGTCGCGGAGATAGAGGTTTTCGAAACCTTCGATCGCCCCGGGAGCGAGAACGGGTTCCTTCTGGATCACGGCCCCGACGGAGAGATCTCCGGAGAAGCCGCGGAAAGGGTCGCGCGTGTAGCCTTCCCGATTCGGTGGGGTGATGTTCTCGGTCAACCACCCCGTGGCGCTGCGTTTGGACAGGTACGTGCTGGCGGCGGGTGCGCTCTGGGCATCGCCAAACGAGGTGAAAGAAGGATAGGCGATCGCTTCGCCGGTGACCGATGCCTGCAGCGGCGTGACACTGAAGCCGGGGTCCACCAAGCCGCCCGCGTTTCCTGGAAACCCAACCTCGGCGCTGTTCTTCTCCGGCGGCGAGACCATCTCGAAGGCCCGGCCGTCGGGCAGCCCGAAAGCGCCTGGGAGGTATGTCTTGAAGGTGCGATCCGGGCCGAACACGGTGCCGCTTTCGCTGACCGCGACAAAGCGGTAGTGGTAGGTGGCGCCGAGCGTGAGTTCCTCGAGCGCGACGTCGGCGGTCGGGTAGAACCTGTCGCGTTCCCCGTTGAGGGGCGCACCCGGGGAGGCAGGCTGCTGGGCGCAGGAGTTGAATTCGCAATCGGCGCTACCGTATTCGACGTAGTAGGTGGTGAGGAAGAAGTGGGGGTTGATCTCGGCCTTGACTACAGCGCTGTTCGTTCCCACAGAGGCGGCATGCTCGGCGTCGATTGTCGGGGGGGTAGAGGGCGGCGGTTCGAATGCGGTTGGCAACGGACCATAGGCGCGGATGTAGCTGTTGGTCGATGTGAAGTTGGTGACGTATACGTCACCAACTGTGTTCGCGCCTATGCCGGTCGATGCTGTGAACTCGCCTTCGCCGAAGCTCGCCTTTTGTTCCCCACCGGCGTTGAACTTGAAGACTTCGGGAGGGCTTTCGCCAGGCTGGTCGTCGACCTCATAGAGGTTGCCGGACGAGTCGGTGGCGAGCGCCTTGGGGAAAACCGCCACCGATTCGCCTTTGCCATTGACCGCTTTGGTGATCGTATTGAGGACGGTGCCGGAGGGGCTGAGCTTGCGGATGCCGGGGACCAGCGACTGTTCGTTGGCTACATAGAGGTCGCCGGAAGGGTCGACCGCGAGGCTTTCGGCGAATCCGGCCCCCGGCAATTCGATTTCGGAGTTGAAGGTCCCGTCGGAGTTGAACTGCTGGATCCGGTTGTTGTCGCCGACGTAAACTGTGTTCGACGGCCCGATTCCGATGAAGCTGCCGATTTTCCAGGCGCCGAACTGGCCCTGCCCCGCACCGGTGGTGCCGGCGCCGCAAACGTTGCCCGCTTCGAGCTGGACTTTGGTGCAGACGTTTTCGCCGGTGGTTTTGTTCACTTCGCCACCGAACATCAGGAGGAAGTTCCCCGAGGAGTCGAACTTCTGGACGCGGCGGTTACCCCGGTCTACCACGTAGACGTTGCCCGAGCCGTCTACCGCTACGCCGAGCGCCGATTCGCCGCCGAGCTGCCCCGCGCCACTCCCGTTGAGGCCTTTGAAGCAGGTGGTGGTGCAGGTCTGCAGAGCCGCCGTCGTTCCATCGGCGACTCCCCAGCCGAAGGCCTTGACGAACTGGCCCCAGGCGGTGAACTCGCTGATACGCCGGTTCCCGAACTCGGCCACGTAGACATGTCCGGTGGTGGGGTCGGTAGCGACGCCGCGAGGGTTGACTGTTTGACCGGCCCCCGTGCCTGTCACCCCGAATTGCACGAGGAACTCCGGACCTCCGGCCGCGGCCGCTCGAACTGCGATGGCGCCGGCCAGGGCCGCAACGGAAAGCAAGACCATCGCGAAGACGGCCCCGCTAGTGCGCAAAGCGGCGAGGGTATCCCCGGTGCCCGCACTCCACGCACTCCACTCCGTTTCTTCTCTTGCCTTGCGTAGCGAATTCACTTCTAGCCCTTGTTCAAATCAAAATAAGGTACACAAACATATTTGTCAATAGTTTTAAATATCTTTATTTGGGTACGATTACAGGGCAAAACGTGGGCCATGGATATCCATGGCCCACGTTGTTGCGACGCGTAGATCTCTTGATCAGAGCGCCATCAGGTGCTACTAGCTATTTAATGAAGCCTCCTACTAATTCGCCGCCTTCGGTTTCAGCATCGGACAACGCGGTGCCAGAGTATGAACCGTCTTCTTTTTTCCCAAGCACGGTGCAGGTGCCGGATGATTTGTACGTGATTTTCGACACGCTCGCAGCCACTTTGACTGACTTTGGGGTTGTCGCCAGGTTCGTGAACGTGATTGAGCTGAGCCCTTGGTTTTCTGCTTCTTCTTTTTCTGTTTTTGGATGGCCGCCAACTTCTATCTTGCACCCGGTCGCTTCGAATTCGATCGATTTACCTGCCGGACAGTTCACGGTGACCGTTCCCGTGAATGGACCGGTTCCCGTGGGTTGGTTGAATGTGTACGTACACCCGTTCGTTTTAACGACCACGCCGGAAATTCCCAGGAACGTGCATTCGCTGTACGCCGGTTCAACCGTCACGGTTTTCTGCGGCGACGTGACAAACGACGTTCCCGTGAACGTGGCTTTTTTGCATTCGATGGTGCCGATGAGACCTGCTGTGAATTTATGGGAACCTTCGTTTTTCGCTATGACCCTCGCCAGGCCTTCGCCTTCGTGGAAGAATTCCGCCGCCGAAGCCGCCGAAGCCGCCACCGCGCTCATCGCGAACGCTGCGAGGACGGCAAGGCCAAACATTCTGGTTAATCGCATATCATTTCTCCTTCCGGCGGGTATCCCCCGCCGGCGTTGAGTAGCGTGGCGCCGGGGCTTCTCAAGGGATGCCTCGGCGCTCATTCCTGCCCGACCCTGTCGGACCGGGGGGACCTACCCGGGCTGGGAAGCGCTAAACCGGAGGTTCAAATAGCCGGGATGCCCCCCCTGTTGCCTCGATTTCCCCCTGCAAATCCCAACATGTAGCTTTGTCGCTCCGCGCAGTTTCGCGCGGACGCATAGTCGAGGGGTCTCGGCTCCGGAGGAGGCTCAGCCGGCGTCGCCTTCGAACTTGTAGCCGACGCCGCGCACGGTGACGACGAGTTCGGGGTGCTGGGGGTCGCGCTCGACCTTCTGGCGGAGGTTGGAGATGTGGACGTCGCAGGCGCGCTCGTCGCCGTCGAACTCGGTCTGCCAGAGCTCCTCCATGATCTTGCGGCGAGGGAAGACCTCGCCCGGGCGGCTGACCAGCAGGCGCAGGAGCTGGAACTCCGAGCGGGTGAGGTTGATCGGCACGTCGCGGACCAGGGCGACGTGGCGGACGAGGTCGATCGCGACCGGCCCGGCTTCGATTCGCACCGCCTGGTTGAGCGGGCCGCGGTCGAGCTCGCGGCGACGCAACTGGGCGCGTACGCGGCCGAGCAGCTCGCGTACGGAGAAGGGCTTGGTGACGTAGTCGTCTGCCCCGACCTCGAGGCCGACGACCTTGTCGACCTCGGCGTCCTTGGCGGTGAGGACGATGATCGGCACGGCGCTGCGCGAGCGCACCTCACGGCAGATGTCGAGGCCACTCGGTCCCGGCATCATGATGTCGAGGATCAGCAGGTCGTAGTGGACGGTGTCACCGGCGACTTTTTCGGCCGCCTCGTTGCCGTCGCGGGCGACATCGACGTCGAAGCCGTCCTGGGCGAGGGCGTAGCCGACCGACTCGCGGACCGAGGGCTCGTCGTCGGCAACCAGTATCCGTCCGCTGCTCATCGCGCTCAGGCCACCGGCGTCGGACTGGGCTGGACGACGGGGAGGCGGACCCAGAAGGTGCTGCCCTCGCCCTGGACGGAGGAGGCGCCGATCTCGCCGCCCATCACGGCGACCATGCGGCGCGCGATCGCCAGGCCGAGGCCGAAGCCTTCCTGCTTGCGCGTCTCACTGCGGCGATAGAAGCGTTCGAAGACGCGCTCGATCTCGTCCGCGGGGATGCCCGTTCCTGTGTCGATTACCTCCAAGATCACGTCGGTGTCGCCGTCACGGCGGCCGCGAACGGTAACGGTGCCCGGCGGCGGCGTGTTCTTGAAGGCGTTGGTGAGCAGGCCGATCAGCACCTGGCGCAACAGGGTCGGGTCCCCCTTTGCCGCAAGGTCGGGCTCGCACTCGACGAGGAGCTCGACGTGTTTCGGCTGCTCGACGGCGGTGACGACGTCGCGAATCGCCACCTGAACGTCGACGACCTCGGTCTCCCCCGCCCCAACCGACTCGACCCGGGCCAGCGTCAGCAGCGACTGCGTCAGGCGGTTCATTCGCTCGGCGTCGTCGCCGAGACGGCTGAGGAAGTGGTCGCGCGCCTGCGGGTCGTCTTTGGCGCCGCTCTGCAGGACCTCGATCGCGCCGGAGATCCCGGCCAACGGGTTGCGCAGCTCGTGCGCGGCGTTGGAGACGAAGTCGGCTTCGGCGAACTCGCGGCGCATCTCCTCGGTGCGGTCGCGGACGACCGCCAGCACCGCCCGCTCGCCGGGCAGCGAACGGGCCTGCATCGCGTAAGCGCGGTCGCCGATGCGCAGCGCCGGGTGGGCGACGAAGCCGACGTCGGCGGCGCGGCGCAGCTGCGGCAGCATCACCTCGGGCGGCTTGCCTCCGTCGAGCAGCTCTACTGCGGCGCTGTTGGAGAAGCGCACCGCTCCGTCGTCGTCAACGACCATCACCGCGTCGGTGAGGCCATCGAAGATCGCCTCGAGCTTGTTGCGGTCGGCGGTGAGGACGCCAAAGCTCTCCTTCAGCGAGGCGCGCATCGAGTCGAGCGCCCGGGCCAGGTCGCCGATCTCGTCGGGCCCGGAGACTTTCAGCGGCGCGTCGAAGGAGCCGGAGGCCATCTCGCCGGCAGCCTGGGCCAGGCGGGAGACGCGATGGGCAATCGCGGCGGCGATCAGGAAACCGGCGAGGACGCCGATCGCGACGGCGACGACCAGTGCACGCCGGTTGTCGCCGAAGAGGTAGACGGCGAAGGCGGTGATCAACGAAACGGCGGCGAAGGCGCCGGCCAGCCACAGCCGCATGCCAATTCTTCTCATGAGCAGTTACTAACACAAACCTCCACCGCACGTGTCTGAGTTTTCCCACCCATGCGGGGGTACGAACTCAGACACGTGCTGGGGGACCGGGCTTCATGGGAGAATCGGCAAGTGCGAACGCTGGTCTTCATTCCGGCCTGGAACGAGGAGGACTCGGTCGCGGCGGTGATCGCCGGGGTGCGCGGCGCGATTCCCGATGCCGACGTCCTGGTAATCGACGACGGCTCGGGGGACGCGACCGCCGAGCGGGCACGTGGGGCGGGTGCTCTGGTCGCCTCCCTGCCCTTCAATCAGGGGCTCGGTGCCGCCCTGCAGACCGGCTACCTCTACGCGCTGCGCGAGGACTACGAGTGCTGCGCGCACCTCGACGCCGACGGGCAGCATCCGCCAGCCGAGGTCGCCAGGCTGCTCGACGTCGTGCGGAGTGACCGCGCTGACCTGGTGATCGGCTCGCGCTACCGCGACCCGGACAAGGCGCACAGCGACGACTACAAGCCGACGATCTCGCGGCGGATCGGGATCGGCGTCTTTCGCTTCTTCCTGACGCTGGCGACGCGCCAGCGCTTCACCGACACGACGAGCGGCATGCGGGCCGCGAACCGGCGAGTGATGAAGCTCTTCAGCGAGCGTTACTCGCCCGACTTCGCCGAGATCGAGTCGCTGCAGTTGGCGGTGCGGGAAGGACTGCGGGTCGAGGAGGTGCCGGTGCGGATGCTCGAGCGGGCCGGCGGGTCGTCGTTCCTGACTCCCCTGCGCTCGGCCTTCTTCATCTTCAAGGGAATGATCGTGTTGCTCGTCGGCCAGTTTCGGCCCACGCACGCGGAGGCGGAGCGATGAGCGCGCTGATGCTGGCCGCGGCGAGCGACAGCCCCAAGGTCCACCTCACCGCGCAGACGCGGATCATCGCCGCCGTCCTGGCGCTCGCCTTCATGGCGTTGGTGCTGGAGCTGATCCGGCGCGACAGGCTGCAGGAGCGCTTCAGCGTCGTCTGGTTCGTCGCCGGCCTCGGCATGCTCGTCGGCGCCGCCTTCCCCGGCTTGCTGACTCTCGTCGCCGACGCGATGGGCGTGCGCGACACCAACGTCGCGCTCTTCTCGATCGTGCTGCTCTTCCTGCTCGGCCTGGCGCTCAACTTCAGCGTGACGATGTCGCGCCAGGCTGCTCAGATCACCCGCCTCGCACAGGAACGGGGGCTGGAGAAAGTGCGCGAGCAGACAGGCTCAGGTCAGAACGGCAGCGAGGCGGAACGAGAGCGCCTCGAGAGCTAGCTCCTCGGAGACGTTGAGGTCGAGGCGGCGGCGGGTGTCCTCGACCAACTCGACCGCGCGGCGGGGACGGGGCGGGTCGAGGCCGGCGGCATCCCGCCCCAACTCGTCCAGGCGATCCCGGTTGAGAACGGTCTCCTCGGCCCCGGCCGCAACGGCGGCGAGGTCTCGGTACCAGCTCGCCGCAAGCTCGAGCCCAAGATCCAGCACCTCGGTCCGCCGCCGTCGCCCAGCTCGTTTCGCTTCGTCGGCGATGTCCTTGGCGCTGCGCTTGACGCCGGCCTCGGCTTCGTCCTCGAGTGCCTTGCGCATCGCTTCTTCGGCCTCCTCGCCCGCCGTCTCGGCCGAGGTGAGCATCTGTTTCCAGTCGAGGACGCCGGCGCGCAGCCGACGGCCGGCGTCTGTGAGCAGAAAACGCGCCTGGTCCACGTCGCCGGCCGCTAGGCGGGCGACTGCGGCGACTTCGTCCGCGGGCCCGTCGAGCTGAGATTCGACGGCGTCAGGCGGCAACGGGGCGAAGTCGATCGGCTGGCAGCGGGAGGCGACGGTCTCAAGGAGCTGGGCGGGTTCGGAGCTGAGCAGGAGGATGTGGACGAAGTCCGGCGGCTCCTCGAGAGTCTTGAGCAAGGCGTTCTGGCTCTCGTCGCGCATCTGCTCTGCCGCCTCGATGACGAAGACGCGCTTCTCCCCCTCGAAGGGTCGATAGGAGGCCGCTCGAATCACCTTCTCGCGCACCTCCTGGACCATGTGCTGGGCGCCGCGCGGGCTCAGCCAGACGAGGTCGGGGTGCGGCGAGGGGTCGAGCATCGCCCGGCGCCGCGCGTCATCCGGATCGGTCGCGCCCTCGGCGAGGATCTCGGCTGTGAACGCTCGCGCCATCTCGCGCTTTCCGGCACCGCGCGGCCCGCGGAAGAGGTAGGCGTGTGAAGGACCTGCTTTCAGCGCGGCGGAGAGCGCTAGCTGGGCTCTGGGTTGGTGGCTTCCGCGGGTGGCGCGGGGGGTGGGGGTGTTCGGACGGGTGAGTCCGCTAACACCCCCACCCTCCGCGACAGGACCCGCGGCCATCAACCTCGGTCCCTAACTGCGGCCATCACCCGCTCGTGGACCTCCTCCACCGTGCCGTCACCATCGACGACGGCGACGCGATCGGAGGCGACCTTGGCGATCTCCTCGTAAGCCTGGGCGACCGCGCGCTGCAGCTCCAGGCCCTCGGACTCGAAGCGATCGTCGCCGTCGGCGCGGCCGAGGCCGACCTCGGGGTCGACTCGCAATAGCACTGTGAGGTCGGGCCAGAGGCCCTCGGTGGCGGCGTCGGTCAACGAGATCACCTCGCCCACACCGAGCCCGCGCGCCGCCCCCTGGTAAGCGACGCTGGAATCGGCGAAGCGGTCGGAGACGACGTCGCGGCCGGCCTCCAGCGCCGGGCGGATCACCCGCGCGGTGAGGTCGGCCCGTGCGGCGAGAAAGAGCAGCAGCTCGGCGAGCGGGTCGAGCTCGACGCCGGGATCGGCGAGCAGCTCGCGGATTCGCTCCGCCGCCTCAGTCCCGCCCGGCTCGCGGATCAGCAGCGTCTCGGAGCCGAGCGCCTCGGCCAGCAGCTTCGCCTGGGTGCTCTTGCCGGAGCCGTCGATCCCCTCCAAGGAGATGAACAACTCAGCGAGACCTCAGTTTTTCGCGCCGGCCTTGGCGCGTTTGCGGCCGCGCGTGGCGGTGTCGGCTTTGCTCGTCGCGGCGGCCGGCGCCTTGTCCTCGTCGCCCTCGGGCAGCGGCTTCTCGGCCATCGCTTCCTTGGCGGCTTTCGCCGCTTCGCGCTCGGCGCGTTTCCTCTTCATCTCCTGCATCGACTCGCAGTCGTCGTTGAGGCAGAGGTTCCAGGGCCGGCCGCGGAAGGGCTGGACTTTCAGCCGCGGCGTCTCGCCGCAGATCGAGCAGCGTTCCTCGAGTTTGAAGACGTCGCCGCGCTGCGGCAGGGGGAAAGTCTGGTCGCAGGAGTCGGGATCGTCGAGGACCCAGCCGCTGCAGCCGACGAAGCGCTTGCCCGACTTCTTGGCGCGGATCACGCGCAGCATGTGGGGCGAGCCGTCCTCCTTCTTGCGGCCGGCTTCTTCGCAGACCTTGCAGGGACCGAGGATGCGGTCCTGGTCCATCCCCGCCCAGACGACTTTGGCGAGGTCTTCGCGGCTCTCGTCGATCTCGCTCCAGGTGCCGTGCAGCAGTTCGCGGCTGTCGCCGACGACCTTGTCCTTGGTCATCTCGCCGGCGGCGATCTGGTCCATCTCGGCCTCGAGCTGCGCCGTCATCTCCGGCGTCGCCATCCGCGGCACGTATTTCTTGAACGCCTCGTACATCGCGATCCCGGTCTCGGTCGGGATCGGCGGGTTGCTGTAGACGTAGCCGCGATCGAAGAGCTTCTTGATGATGTCGGCGCGGGTGGCCTTGGTGCCGAGCCCGCGCTCCTCCATCATCTCAACCAGCTTCGCCTGCGAGATCCGCGACGGCGGCTGCGTCTCCTTGTCGACGATCCACGGCTCGCCCTCCAGCTCCAGCGCCTGGCCCTCCTGCAGGGCGGGGATCTCCTCGTCGGAGGAGCGGGCGTAGGTGTAGATGCCGGCGAAGCCGGGGTCGACGACGACCGAGCCGCGCACGAAGTAGGTCTGCGAGCCGGCCTCGATGTCGGCGCGGGTCGACTCGGTGATCATCGGTGGGCTGAAAGTGGCGAGGAAGCGGCGCACGACCAGTTCGTAGACGCGCTTCTTGGGACCGTCCAGCGCGCCCGGGTGGATCGCCTGCGTCGGGTAGATCGGCGGGTGGTCCGTCGTCTCTTTCTTGCCGCGGGTCGGCTGCAGCTCGCCGTCGAGCAGACCGGAGGCGGCGGAGAACTCCTCGATCCGCACCAGCGAGGTGACCAGCTCGCGCAGCGGCAGCGAGACCGGGTAGACCGTGTTGTCGGTGCGCGGGTAGGAGATGAAGCCGTCCATGTAGAGGTCCTCGGCGATCCGCATTGCGCTGGCCGGGGTGATGCCGAGGCGGCTGGAGGCGTCGGTGGTGAAGGCGGTCGTGTTGTAGGGGGTCGGCGGCTTGCGCGTGTTCTTGCGCGCGGTCACCGACTTGACCGTGCCCGGGCTCGTCGTGCCGGCGAGGGCCGCGTCGGCCTCGGCCTTCTCCCAGAACTTGTCGGTTTCGTGCTGCGTCTCGAAGCTCCCGTCGGGGTGCTGGAACTTGGCGAACAGTTCCCAGAAGGGCTTGGCGACGTGGGCGCGGCGCTCCATCTCGCGCTCGACGATCAGGCCCAGGGTCGGGCTCTGCACGCGGCCGACGGAGAGGAAGTTGGAGCCGAAGCGGCGGGTGGCGAGTGAGACCGCGCGGGTCAGCGTCGCGCCCCAGAGCAGGTCGATGTCCTGACGGGCAGCGCCGGCGTTGGCCAGCGGGTAGGAGAGCTCGTCGAGCTCCGAGAAGGCGCGCTCGATCTCCTCTTTGGTCAGCGCCGAGTAACGCGCACGCTGGATCCGCAGGGTGCCGGCCTTGGTTTCCTCGCGCGTACCCAGCTCGGGGTTGGCGTCGAGCATCTCCTCGAGTGCCTCGAGGCCGATCAGCTCGCCCTCGCGGTCGAAGTCGGTCGCGATCACCAGCTCGTCAGCCTCTTTGGCGACCTTGCGGATCGCCTTGACGACGTTCTTGTCGGTCGGCTCCTTGATCAGCTCGGCATCGATCAGGTCGTGCAGGTCGGTTTTCTGCCAGTTCGAGTAGCCCTCCGGGAAGGCCGGGCCGAGCACGTGGCCCTTGAGGCCGATCGTGCGCTGGACCTCGCCGGCCTCATCGGTCCACGTGTAGTACGGGACTTTGAAGGTTTTGTCCGCCTTCGCCTCTCCCCTGCTGAGGAAGGTGGCGATCTTCTCGGCGCTGTTGTTCTTCTCGGTGACGATCAGGCGCATATCGGGCGGCGAGGGTAGCAGGGGCGCTCAGCGGCCCATGTAGGATCGCCCGCTGAATGAAGGCTTTGGTCACCGGCGGCGCCGGCTTCATCGGCTCGAACCTGGTCGACGCGCTGCTCGCGCGCGGCGACGAGGTGACGGTCGTCGACGACCTCTCGACGGGGGGCGCGCGAACCTCGAGCCGGGGCTGGCGGCGGGGGCGAAGTTGGTCGAGGCCGACATCCGCGACCGCGAGACTCTGGAAGGAATCGCCGGCGAGCAACGACCCGAGGTCGTCTTCCATCTGGCCGCCCAGATCGACGTGCGCAAGTCGATCGCCGACCCCGCCTTCGACGCCTCGATCAACGTCGGCGGCACCGCCAACGTGCTGGAGGCGGCCAGGGCAGCGGGCGCCCGGCGGCTGGTCTTCAGCTCGACCGGGGGCGCGATCTACGGCGAGGGCGAGGGACAGGAGCTGCCGCTGGCCGAGGACGCGCCGCTGGCGCCGGAGGCCCCTTACGGCCAGAGCAAGTACGCCGGCGAGGGCTACCTCGCGCTCTACGAACGGCTCTACGGCCTCTCCAGCGTGCCGCTGCGACTGGGCAACGTCTACGGGCCGCGCCAGGACCCGCTCGGCGAGGCGGGTGTGGTCGCGATCTTCTGCGGGCGCCTGCGCGAGGGCAGGCCGCCGACCGTCTTCGGCGACGGCAGGCAGACCCGCGACTACATATATGTGGGGGACGTGGTGGCGGCGATGCTGGCGGCGGCCGAGTCGACGGCCACCGGGCCCTTCAACGTCGGCACCGGAGCCGAGACCGACGTGCTCGAGCTGGTCCGGGCGCTGGCCGAGCTGGGCGGCGCCGAGGACTTCGAGCCCGAGTTCGCCCCTCCCCGCGCCGGCGAGGTGCAGCGGATCTCGATCGACCCGGCGCGCGCCAAGCGCGAGCTGGGCTGGGAGGCGAAGACCGGCCTCGACGAGGGCCTGCGGCTCACCCTCGCCTCGATCTGAGCAGGGTGCAACGCGTTTTCCATCCATCGCATGGAAAAAACGTTGCACCTGAGGCGGGGGGCTAGGCTGTGGACATGCCCGCCCAGGCCTATGCCGGCAAGGAGTGCGTGTGCCAGCTGCGCAAGGGGATCTGCGACCAGTCGTGCGTGCGCGACATGCTCGAGACGCCCTTCTACATCGCCTGCCTGAAGCTGAAGGGGCGCCGCTGCCTGGTGGTCGGCGGCGGCGACATAGGCCTCGAGAAGGTCGAGGGGCTGCTCGCCTGCGACGCCGACGTGACGCTGATCGCGCCGGTCGCCCACCCGGAGCTGGAGAGCCTCGCGACGGAGGGGTCAATCGCCTGGGAGAAGCGCGCCTACGCGGGTGCGGCCGACCTCGAGGGCGCCTTCATGGCGATCGCCGCGACCGACGACAGCGAGGTCAACATCAGCGTCTTCGACGACGCCGAGCGGCGGGCGATGCTGGTCAACATCGTCGACGTGCCGCCGCTCTGCAACTTCATCCTGCCGGCGATCGTGCGCACGGGGCCGCTGGCGATCGCGATCTCGACCGCCGGCGCCTCGCCCGCCCTGGCGAAGCGGATGAAGCGCGAGATCGCCGAGCTCTTCGGCGAGGAGTACGCGCGCCTGGCGGTGATCCTCAACGACGCCCGCGGCTGGGCGAAGGGGACGCTGCCGACCTACCAGGACCGCAAGGAGTTCTTCGAGGGCATCGTCAACGGCGAGCCCGACCCGGTCGAGCTGATCAAGGACGGCCGCGAGGCCGAGCTGCTGGCCCTGATCGAGAGGGCCAAAGAGCGTGCGGCGGCGGCGTTGGCCTAGGAGTCGAGTGAGCAGGCCGCCGCGCGGACCCGCTCGAGGCTCTTGCGCATGGCCTCGGCCTCCTCGACCGTGAGCTTGGTCGAGAACGAGGTGCGCAGCTCGGCGACGGCGACCGGTCGCATCTCCTCCAGCAGCTCGCGGCCCACCGGCAGCAGCGTCGCATAGCTGACGCGCCGGTCCGTCTCGCAGAAGGTCCGCTCCAGGAGGCCGGCCTTGATCAGTCGGTCGACGAGCTTGGTGAGGCCGCCGCGGGTGATGACCAGCGCCTCGGCGAGATCCCCCATCTTCATCCGCTCCTCCGGTGCGTCGGCGAGCGTCGCAAGCACTTCGAACCAGGGAAGCGGCGGGAAGTCGGCCGCGGCGAGCGCCTCCTGGACCCGACCGGCGACGGCGGCGTGCGCCTGCACGAGCGCGATCCAGGCTTCCTTGTGCGGGTCGCGCGCCACCCGTGCGCCGTCGCGGTCGATCGTCCCTGTCGTCTGCTCGCTCATCGCCACTCATTCTGGCAGACGGTCATTGCCGAATCAATAGTTGTTTTAGAAATAATTGCTGCTAAGATTGTTTCTGTCACAAATATTAATTTGGCAAGCAACTGAGGAAGGAATTTGAGATGGCAACCACAGAGACGGTCAAGCAGGGCATCCCGGTCGGCATCTACGCGGTCGACCCGGTTCATTCCACCGTCGCTTTCTCCGTCGAGCACGCCGGCGTCTCCACTTTCCGTGGCGACTTCGAGTCCTACGAGGCTCACCTGAACGGCGGCCAGGACCCGAGCCTCGAGGGCACAGTCGACGTCAACAGCATCCGCGTCGCCGACGAGCAGTTGAAGGGCCACCTGCTCTCGCCCGAGTTCTTCGACGCCGGTGAGCACGCTCGGCTCCGGTTCGACTCGAGCGAGCTCCGGATCGCAGAGGACGGCGTGGTCGAGCTGCAAGGCACCCTCTCGATCGCGGGCCAGAGTCGGGAGGTGACAGTGAGCGGGCGGACCGCACAGGTCGACAGCTACCTCGACGGGCGCCCGCACATCGGCCTCTCGCTCGCGACCGCGATCGACCGGCGCGACTTCGGCCTCGACTGGCAGGCGGAGCTGCCGAGCGGTGGCGACGCACTCGACTGGACGGTCGAGATATCAGTCGAGCTGCAGTTCGTTCCGGAGGGTGAGTAGCGATGCGGGTGCTCGGCATCTCCGGCAGCCTGCGGCGGGGTTCGCTGAACACGGCCCTGCTGCGGGCCGCCGCCGAGCGGCTGCCCGGCGGCACCGAGCTGGTCGAGTTCGATCGGCTGGGCGAGGTTTCGCCCTATGACGAGGACGTCGAACTGGAGGCGACCCCGGCAGTGGTCGAGGAGCTGCGCCAGGCGGTCCGCGACGCCGACGCCGTCCTGATCGCGACCCCCGAGTACAACAGCTCGATCCCCGGCCAGCTCAAGAACGCCCTCGACTGGGTCTCCCGCCCGGCCGGCAAGAGCGCGCTCAACGGCAAGCCCGCCGCGGTGATCGGCGCCTCGACCGGGATGTTCGGCGCGGTCTGGGCGCAGGCCGAGCTGCGCAAGGTGCTCGGCGCAATGGGCGGGCGCGTGGTCGAGACCGAGCTGCCGGTCGGCCACGCCAAGGACCTGCTGCGCGGCGACCGCCTCGAACTCTCTCCGCAGCAATCCGAGCAGCTGGAGGAGATCCTCGCCGAGCTGATCTCGCAGGCAGAGATCGAGTCCGAGCTCGCGGTGGCTGCCTGATCAGGGAACGAGTCGCTCGACGGACGACACTCGGTCGATCGCCTTGTCGAAGGAGACGATCGACCGTACGCCAGGGGTGAGCTCCGCCGCTGCAACCAGGTACGCCTCGGCGAAATCGAGGCGGTCCAGTTCGTAGATCTCCAGGGTCCGAAACAGCAACTCGACGTCGGCTGAAACGGTCGGCAGTGTCAGCGCCGCACGCATCATCTGAGCAACGCCGGTCCGATCCACCCCATAGACCGATTCGAGCACGTAGACACACTCGGCAATGACGACGTCGGCGAGGACCAGCTCGGATTCGGTGGCCAAGAAACGCGTCGCGCGTTCTGCCATCTCCGGCGGATCGCCAGTCAGGTGTCGAATGACCACATTGGTATCGAGCAGGACCGTCATCTCTGTTCGTCGATCCGTTTGCCGCGCGCCCGCCAGGCCTCGCGACGAATCTCATCCCATGAGGCACCGCGCTTCTCCGGCGGGACGGGAACGGCGCCGGCCAAATCGAGGAAGTCCGGGGTGCGAGCGAGCACCGCTCGATCGCCTGCGAGACGAAACAGCACCCGATCTCCCGGTGCCAGCTCGAGCTGCTCGCGAACGGCCTTCGGCAGAGTGATCTGACCCTTCGAGGTGATTTTCGCTGCGATGTCCATCGTTCAGATTCCTTACTTTATATGAGAGGTAAGGATAGCTGGTTCAGGCCGCTGGCAGAGCGAAGAAGGCTACGGCGGCGAAGTGGGCGGCGGCGGCGAGGATGACGAAGAGGTGGAAGATCTCGTGGTAGCCGAAGACGCGCGGGCTCGGGTTCGGCCGCTGAGTCGCGTAGACGACGGCACCGGCCGTATAGAGGAGCCCACCGGCGGCGATCAGGAGGGTGCCGGCGACGCCCATCTCGCCCCAGAGCTCGGGGAAGGCAACGGCGGCGACCCAGCCCAGCGACATATATATGAGCGCCGCGACCCACTTCGGGTGGTCGATCCAGACCATCTCGACGACGGCACCGACGATCGCGCCGATCCAGACGACGACGAGGATCGCGTCGGCGAGCGGCCCGTGCAGGACGAGCAGCGCGAAGGGCGTGTAGGTGCCGGCGATGAGGAAGAAGATCATCGAGTGGTCGAGGCGGCGCATCCACCTGCGCACTTCCGGCCGCTTCCAGTCGACCCGGTGGTAGAGGGCGCTGGTGCCGAGCAGCGCCGAAAGGCTGACGGCGTAGATCGCGACCGCGACCGTCGCCTTTGGCGTCTTCGCAGCGAGGACCAGGGCGACACCAAGGAAGAGAGAGGCGACGAAGGCCCACTGGTGCGAGACGCCGCGCAGCCTCGGCTTGACGGCAGCGATCGCCTCGCTTGCAACTTCCCGTGCAGATTCTGCTGTCTCGACTGCCTTCGTCCGCACCACTGCCTTGTCACCATAGAGGGAGAAAGACGCGAAATCTGCGGCGTTTGCGGAGTCGGGGGACACAAAGTCCGTCCGACGGGTTGAAGATCCTCGGCAGCTCACCCCAAAAGCCGTCCCGAGAGGAGAAGTTCGATGTCCAAGACCGCCACCAGCGCCCCCCAATCCGGTCTGCAGGGCCTCTCGGTAGAGCGCCGTTTTTCGACTGCCGGGACCCATCCCTTCGACGAGGTCGAGTGGGAGACGCGCGACGCCGTGATCGGCGATCCGGCCAGCCCGGCCTTCGAGCAGCGCGGGGTCGAGTTCCCCAAGAGCTGGTCGCAGAACGCGACCAACATCGTCGCCCAGAAGTACTTCCGCGGGCAGCTCGGCAGCGAGCAGCGCGAGTCCTCGGTTAAACAGATGGTCGGCCGCGTCGCGGGGACGATCTCCGACTGGGGGCGCGAGGGCGGCTACTTCGCCTCCGACGAGGACGCCGACGCCTTCGAGGCGGAGCTGACCTCGATCCTGCTCAACCAGAAGGCGGCCTTCAACTCGCCGGTCTGGTTCAACGTCGGCTTCGAGGAGCGGCCGCAGTGCTCGGCCTGCTTCATCCTCAGCGTCGAGGACAACATGGACTCGATCCTCGCCTGGAACACCAAGGAGGGCAAGATCTTCCGCGGCGGCTCGGGCTCGGGGATCAACCTCTCCAACATCCGCGGCTCGATGGAGCAGCTGGCCAAGGGCGGCACGGCGAGCGGCCCGGTCAGCTTCATGCGCGGCGCCGACTCCTGGGCGGGCACGATCAAGTCCGGCGGCAAGACACGGCGGGCGGCGAAGATGGTCGTGCTCGACGTCGACCACCCCGACATCGAGCACTTCATCTGGTGCAAGGCCGACGAGGAGAAGAAGGCAGCCGCCCTGCGCGACGCCGGCTTCGACATGTCGATCGACGGCGAGGGCTTCACCTCGATCCAGTACCAGAACGCGAACAACTCGGTACGGGTCAGCGACGAGTTCATGGAGGCGGTCGAGGCCGACGAAGACTGGCACCTGACCGCGCGCACCACCGGCGAGACGGTGAAGACGCTCGACGCGCGCGAGCTGATGAACCAGATCGCCGACGCGGCCTGGCGCTGCGCCGATCCGGGCGTCCAGTACGACACGATCATCAACCGCTGGCACACCTGCCCGGAGTCGGGCCGGATCAACGCCTCCAACCCCTGCAGCGAGTACATGCACGTCGACGACTCGGCCTGCAACCTCGCCTCGCTCAACCTGATGAAATTCCGCCGCGAGGACGGCAGCTTCGACGTCGAGGACTTCGAGCACGCGGTCGACGTCGTCTTCCTCGCCCAGGAGATCGTCGTCGGCTTCTCCAGCTACCCGACCGAGGGGATCACCGAGAACGCCAACAAGTTCCGCCAGCTCGGCCTCGGCTACGCCAACCTCGGCGCCCTGCTGATGTCCGACGGGCTGCCCTACGACTCCGATGAGGGCCGCAACGTCGCCGCCGCGATCACGGCCCTGATGACCGGCCGCGCTTACCGCCAGTCGGCGCTGATCGCCGCCGGCGCTACCGGGCCCTACGAGGAGTACGACAAGAACCGCGACCCGCACAACGGCGTCATGCGGATGCACCGCGACGCCGCCTACGACATCGACACGACCGGGCTCAAGGGCGGGCTATTGGAGGCGGCGCAGCGGTCATGGGACGAGGCGGTCGAGCTCGGCGAGGAGCACGGCTACCGCAACGCGCAGGCGACGGTGCTGGCGCCGACCGGGACGATCAGCTTCCTGATGGACTGCGACACGACCGGGATCGAGCCCGACTTCTCGCTGGTCAAGTTCAAGGAGCTGGTCGGCGGCGGCCAGATGACGATCGTCAACAAGTCGGTGCCACTGGCGCTGCGCACGCTCGGCTACGCCGAGCCACAGGTCGAGCAGATCGACGCCTACATCGCCGAGAACGGCACGATCGTCGGCGCCCCCGACCTGAAGGACGAGCACCTGCCGGTCTTCGACGTCGCGGTCGGCGAGCGGGCGATCTCGCACACCGGCCACATCGACATGATGGCGGCGACGCAGCCCTTCATCTCGGGGGCGATCTCGAAGACGGTCAACCTGCCGCAAACGGCGACGGTCGAGGACATCGCCGACGCCTACACGCGCGGCTGGAAGGGCGGCCTCAAGGCTCTGGCGATCTACCGCGACGGCTCTAAGACCGCACAGGCGCTGCGCACCGACGCACAGGAAGAAAAGGAGGCCGAGGTCGAGACCCCGGCCCCGATCCGCAAGCGGATGCCGCAGGAGCGTGAATCGATCACCCACAAGTTCTCGATCGCCGGCCACGAGGGCTACATCACCGCCGGCAAGTACGAGGACGGGACGGTCGGCGAGATCTTCCTCACCGACATCGGCAAGGAGGGCTCGACGATGCGCGGGCTGCTCAACGCCTTCGCGACGGCGATCTCGCTCGGCCTGCAGTACGGCGTCCCGCTCGAGGACTTCGTGCGCAAGTTCAGCTACATGCGCTTCGAGCCGGAGGGGATCACGCAGAACCCGGAGATCCCCTTCGCCAAATCACTGCCCGACTACATCATGCGCTGGGTGGCGAGCCGCTTCATCGAGGACACCGACACCCTGGAGGATCTCGGCATCCTCACCCAGGAGGTGCGAGCGAAGAAGGACGCCGAGACGAGCCAGCTCGGGCTCGGCATCGCCACCGATACCGCGGGTCCGACCAACGGCGGTAACGGGGGTGGCAACGGCCACGCCAAAACCGGCAACGGGAACGGCGGCGCCGGTCCGAAGGCGGGAGGCGGTCGGCCCGCTTCGTCGGCCTTCACCGAAACCCCGCCGGTAGTGCCGGCCAAGATGTCGGGACTCGACCTCGGCCCCGCCTGCGAGCAGTGCGGCGGGATGATGCAGCGCACCGGCAGCTGCTACACGTGCAGCAGCTGCGGCAACAACACCGGCTGCGGCTGAACCGGACCGGCAATGGCACGGATAGGCATCGCGGCCCTCTGCGCGGGAGCGGCCATCCTGATCGTGGTGATCCTCAACTCGGATCGCCCTGACGATGAGAGTGGCAAGGCATTCGCCACCGCGGTGGCGATCGCGTTCACGAGTCTCACCGCCTCCGCCGGCTTCAACCTCGTCGAGCGCCAGCCGGGAATCGCGGCCTTCGGTTACCTGACGCTCCTCGCAAGCCTGGTCTCGCTCCTGGCGACTGCAAACCTGATCTGGGGAGACTCCGTGCTCTCCAGCTCGGATGCCGCCAAAGTGGCCTGGTACTCGCTGATCGCGGCCTTTGCCTTCGGCAACGCCTCGGCATTGCTCGCCGGTCACGACGACGACGACCCCGACAGCATGAAGCTGGTCCGGCTTGGCACCGTGGTTGCGCTCGGGGCGCTTGCAATCTCCGTGATCGCCGAAATCGAGTCGCCCGGCCCGGACCTGAACCCACATCAAATCGGGGTCACCGCTGTCCTCTATGGGCTCGGCGCCCTCGTCCTACCGCTGCTGCGCCTGGCCGAGCGCTGAGCGAGCGTCAGCCGAGGACGACTTCCGCATTGTGACGCGGGGTCTCGGTGATCGCGCGGCGGAAGACACGCTCGGGGCGGCGGCGGGCCGGACGGATTTCGTGGCGCCTGACCAACTCGCGGAGGACAACGGCCATCTCAAGCTGGGCGAAGGAGGCTCCGAGGCAGCGGCGGACGCCGCCGCCGAAGGGAATCCAGGTGTAGGTGCCGGGCGGGTTGTCGAGGAAGCGCTCGGGTAGGAACCGGTCGGGCTCGGGGTAGATCTCGGGGTTGCGGTGGACGAGGTAGACGCAGGGCGCGACAGCGACCCCCGCGGGCAGCTCGCGGCCGCCGATCTCGACCGGCTCGGTGAGCTTGCGCAGGACCAGGGCGATGACCGGGCGCAGGCGCAGCGTCTCCTGGATCGTCGCGGTCAGGTACGCGTCATCGCCGTCTTCGACCTCGCTGCGCAGGCGCTCGAGCTTCTCGGGGTGGCGGACCAGACGCTCCACTGCCCAAGCAAGCGAAGTCGCCGTCGTCTCGTGACCGGCGACGAGCAGGGTGAGCAGCTCGTCGCGCATCTCCTCATCGCTCATCGGCGAGCCGTCCTCATGACGAGCGCCGACCAGCATCGAGAGGATGTCGTCGCGCTGCTCCAGGTCGCCAACCCGGCGGCGCTCGGCGATCTCGCGGTAGATCAGGGCGTCGACCCGGTCGATACGGCGACGAAAGGGCCCGAAGCTCCTGACCCGGTCCGGTCCGGCGAGGACGAGCGGCAACAGCATGAGCGGGTTGGTCGTCAGGTCGAGGAAGTCGCGCAGCGCGTCCCGCAGGTCGGCGAGCTTGGCGGTCTCGTCCTCCCCCACCCCGAAGACCGTGCGCAGGATGATCTCCAGGGTCACGGCCTGCATTCGCGGCCGCAGCGCATAGGGAGTCCCGGTCGGCCAGCGATCGATCTCGCGCGCGGCGATCTCGCCCATCGTCTCGGTGTAGCCCTGCATCCGCTCGCCGTGGAACGGCGGTAGAAGCAGGCGGCGCTGGCTCATGTGTCGCTCCTCGTCGAGTACGAGGAGCGAGTTGCGCCCGAGGACCGGGGCGAGGATTTCGTTGCCCTCGCCGGCGTGAAAGACCTTGGGGTCGCCGGTGAAGACCTGCTTGATCGCCTCCGGGTCGGCCAGGATCACCCATGTCCCTTCATAGGCGATGCGAATCGTGAACATGTCGCCGTAGCGGTCCTGGCAGGCGTAGAGCACTCGCCTCGCCTGCCGCGACCAGAGCGCGGTCTGGATCGCCTTGGGGAAGGGCATACCGGGGGGCAGCCCTCGCTCTGGGGCCCGGATCGCCGGCCCCGGAGCGGTTGTGGTCGCTGCCTCCATTGCGCTCTCGGTCGAGGCTATTACCTGAAGAGGACCCGCGCGTGAGATGCGTCACCCGCGGATCGCATAGCCTGCCTGCTCCGTGGCGCTGCCGCTGCCGCCCCCCCACGTCCAGCACCGGATCGCGCGCACCGCGTGCGGGCTGCGCCCCCGTCTGCAGCGGAGGCTTCTCGGAGCGCCGCCACGGCTCGACGGACAGGAGCTGGCGTCCGACATCCAAATGCTGCTGCGGCTGGCCGCGCTCGAGGGCGAGTTCTCGCTGGTCGAGGGACGCAGCGTCGAGCAGGCACGAGCGGAGAACCGGGCCGGCGTGCCGGTGGTGAACGGGCCGGCGCGGCCGATGGCGCGGGTCGAAGCGGTGAGCATTCCGGGCCCGACCGGCGCCCGGATAGGCGCCCGCCTCTACGTGGCGCTGGACTCCCCCAAACCACCGCAGCCGCTGCTCGTCTACTACCACGGCGGCGGCTGGGTGATCGGCGACCTCGACACCCACGATGGGGTCTGTCGCTTCCTCGCCGAGCACGGGAACTGCCGGGTGCTCTCGGTCGATTACAGGCTCGCCCCCGAGCACCCTTTCCCGGCGCCGGTGGAAGACGCCATGGCCGCGTTCGAGTGGGCGGCCGAGCATGCCGGCGACCTCGGGGGCGACCCGGAGCGGATCGCGGTCGGCGGTGACAGCGCCGGCGGCAACCTCTCGGCGGCGGTCTGTCTGCAGACGCGGGACGGTGGTGGCCCGCGGCCCGCCATGCAATTGCTGCTCTACCCCCCGACAGACGCAACCGGTGGGCAGGAGTCGCGCGAGATATTCGCTGAGGGGTTCCTGCTCACCCGCGATGACATGGAGTGGTTCGAGGCTCACTACCTGCCGGACGGATGCGATCACGAGGACGCGCGGGTCTCGATGATGCGGGCCAAGGACGTCTCCGGCCTCCCCCCCGCCTACGTTGCGACCGCCGGCTTCGACCCGCTGCGCGACGAGGGTGAGACCTACGCCCTGCGCATGCGCGAAGCGGGAGTCAAGGTGGCGCTGCAGCGCCACCCCGGGCTGATCCACGGTTTCGCCAACCTGACGGCGATCTGCCCCAGCGCCCGCGTCGCAATGTTGGAAGCGGCCGGCGCCCTGCGCATGGGCCTCGCCTAGTACCCCTGGGGGGTATGAGAGACTATGGGGGTGGCGACTACCGACGGCAGGCCAACGCGCGGCTATACGGCCGACAAGGACGCGGTGCTGAAGCGCCTGCGGCGGATCGAGGGACAGGTGCGCGGGGTCGCCGGGATGGTCGAGGAGGATCGCTACTGCATCGACGTCGTCACCCAGGTGACCGCGATCCAGGCGGCACTCGACAAGGTCGCGCTCGAGCTGCTCTCCGACCATGCGGCGCACTGCGTCGCCCACGCCGAGCGTGGTGAGCCGCAAGAGGAGCTGACCGAAGAGCTGATGGACGCCGTCAAGCGGCTGCTGCGCCGCGGCTAGCTCACTCGTACTGCAGGGACTGGAGCACGTCGAGCCGCGAGGCACGGCGGGCCGGCGGGATCGCGGCAATCACGCCGGCGAATGCCGCCAGGATCAGCAGTGCGGCCAGGGAGACGATCGGATACGACACGGTGAAGCCTTCGTCCTTTAGTGGCTGCGCGATCAGCGCCGCGAAGATAACGCCGAGGACCATGCCGAGGATCGCGCCGATCAGCGCCGTTATAACCGCCTCGTAGCGGATCATCGTCCGCACCTGACTTCGCGACATGCCGATCGCGCGGACCATCCCCAGCTCACGGGTTCGCTCGTGAATCGAGAGCGCCAGCGTGTTGGCGATGCCGAAGAGCGAAACGATGACGGCAAGCGCGAGCAGCACGTTGAAGAAGCGCACCAGCTGGTCGATCTGGTCTTCGCGGGTTTCCTTCAATTCCTGCTGGTTGAGGACTTCCGCTGTAGGAAACGCCCGTTCGGCCCCACGGGTCAGCAGCGCCTGCAGAGTCGCCGGATCGGCGCCGGGTTCGGCGAGGACGAAGTCGATCAGGTCCTGCGTCTGGTCGAAGTAGCGCGCCAGGGCGGCCTGGGTGACCATCACGCTGCCGAAGATGTCGAGTTTCGAGTCGAAGGCACCGACGACTTCGAACTGCGGTCGTGCACCGGTCTGGCTGAGGATTCGGAAACGGTCGCCGACGGAGAGGTCGTGGGAGGAGGCAAACGAGTCCGAGACGACCGCCTGGTCGCCGCTCAGTCGGCGCAGGGCCTGCGGTCCGCCCAGCTTCCATTCGACGTCGACGGCATCGCCGACGTTCGGCGTGGCCGCGGAGATTCGCGTGTTGCCGGCGGCGCCGAGCAGTTTCCCTTCGGTCGCGCGCACGGTGGCAACCGCTTCGACGCCGGGAACTGCGCGCGCGGCGCGCGCGGCGCCAGCGGGAATCGGAGAGAAGCCGTCGCTGTTCTGGATCACCAGGCCGCCCTCGAAGTTTTCGTCGATGACCTGGGCGACCGAACTCTTCAGACCGGCCGAGAACACCGTCACGAACGTGACCAGCGCCAAGCCGATCATCAGGGCGGCGGCGGTGACCGCAGTGCGACTCGGGTTGCGTTGTGCGTTCTCGCGAGCGAGGCGGCCGATCAGGTGGCGCAGCCGTTCCAGCGGCCAGCCGGCGACGGTCGCCAGCGGCGGCACCAGATGGGGGCTGAAGAACGAGACGCCGAGGAAGATCGCCACCGCCCCGGCCCCCATCAGCCCCGCCCTGGTCCCGGCGCTGCCGCTCCCGAAGAGGCCCAGCAGGAGCATCGCCAGGCCAGCCAGGCCGAGCAGCGCCGAGAGCCCGGCGAAGAGGGCGCGGCGCCGACGCCCCGGTGGGGCCGAGACGGCGTGCAGGGCGGCGATCGGCGGCACCCGGGTGGAACGAAGCGCCGGGACGAGCGAGGAGACGAGGGTGACAACCGTGCCGACGAGCAGGCAGACGACGATCGTGCGCGTCTCCATCACGAGGCTCGTCGTCGGCAGGTCCAAACCGATCGCCTTGAACAGCGTGTTCAGCAGCTTCGCCATCAGGAATCCGCCGCCGATTCCGAGCATGGCGCCAAGCAGCCCGATCGCAACGGCCTCGGTCATGACCGAGCTGAGGATCTGGCGCCGGGAGGCTCCGAGCGTGCGCAGAAGTCCGAACTCGGAGACTCGCTGGGTGACCGTGATCGAGAAGGTGTTGAAGATCAGGAAGGCGCCGACGAAGACCGCGATGAAACCGAAGACGAGCAGGACGGTGGTGAGGAAGCCGAGATTGTCGCGGATCTCTTCGGAGCCGCGGTCGGCGTTTTCCTTGGCCGTCTCGACCCTGACGTTTGCCGGCATCTCGCCCTCGATGCGTCGCTTCAGCAGGTCCGGTGAGACACCGTCCTCGGCCGCGACCGAGATCTGGTCGAAGCGGCCGGCCTTATGCGTGAGGCGTTGCGCGACCGGCAGGGTCACCTGCGCGATGCTGGCGCCGCCGAAGGAGGCGTCGCCAAGGCGGGTGAGTCCGACCAGGCGGAACTGGCGAACGCGGCCCTGGCCGACGATCTCGATCGTTTCGCCGAGTGAGAGCCCCGACCCGCTCGCCGCCGCTTCGTCGATCGAGGCTTCGGTCGGGCCACGCGGCTGGTGCCCGTCGACGTAGGTGAGCGACTCGAGCCCGTCGGGCAGCGTCGAGGAGATGAATTTGGGGGCGAATTTGTTGCCGATCTTCTCCCCTTCGGAATCGAAGAAGCCGCCCGGGGTGAAGATCGCGCCGGCGGCAAGCCTGACGCCCGGCGTCTTGCGCACCGCCGGCAACAGCGAGGCGTCCACCGTCGGGATTTCCCCATTTTCCTGTTCGACCGGGTTCTTCGCCGTGACGACGACACTGGTGCCTTTCAGCGAGTCACTGAAGATTTCGTCGAAGGCGGCGAAGATCGTGTCGGTGAGGACGTAAGAGCCGGCGACGAAGGCGACGCCGATGACGACGGCGAGCGTGGTGCCGAGAGCGCGGACGCGGCGCCCCCAAAGGCTCTTGAGGGCGAGCCTAGCCAATCTGCTTCATCAGCTCGATCACCTGGTCGGCCGAGCCGGGAACGTCGTCGTGGACGATCTGGCCATCGGTGAGGGTGATCAGGCGGTCGGCGTGAGCCGCGGCGGCGGGGTCGTGGGTGACCATGATCACCGTCTGGCCAAACTCGTCGACGGCGCCCCGCAGTAGGCGAAGCACCTCGGCGCTCGCTTTCGAGTCGAGGTTCCCGGTCGGCTCGTCGGCGAAGACGACGGACGGTTTGGAGACGAGTGCGCGAGCGACGGCGACGCGCTGCTGCTGGCCGCCGGAGAGCTCCGCCGGGCGGTGCGTGCGGCGGTCCTCAAGCCCAACAGTGCGGACCAGCCGGTCGACCCAAGCCTCGTCCGGCTTGCGACCGGCGATCGAGAGCGGCAGGACGAGGTTCTCCTCGGCGGTCAGCACCGGCAGCAGGTTGAAGAACTGGAAGACGAAGCCGAGCTTCTCGCGGCGCAACTGGGTGAGCTCGCGATCGCCGAGGGCGGTGATCTCCTGCCCGTCGAGGACGACGGCGCCCGCGGTCGGCTTGTCGAGGCCGGCGAGGATGTGCATCAGGGTCGACTTTCCCGATCCCGACGGGCCCATGATCGCGGTGAAGCGGGCACGCTGGAAGTCCGTGCTGACGTCGACCAGAGCGTCGACCGCGGCGGCACCTTCACCGAAGCGGCGGGAGACGCCGGAGGCGACAACGACGTTGTTGTTGGCCGATCCGGGCAGGGGTTCCACTTAACTTTTTCCGAACACAGTTCGAGGCTGTCCGCGAACCTCGCTCCGGAAAAAGTACAAGACGTTCCACCCCTACCCGGATCGGCCTCAATAGCCTGAGCGGCGAGATGACCCTGGCAGACCAATTCGATGGCTTTCTCGTCGACCTCGACGGGGTCGTCTGGATCGGGCGCGAGCCGGTGGCGGGGGCGGCCGAGGCGCTGCGCGCGTTGACCGAGGAGGGCAAGGAGCTCGTCTTCGTCACCAACAACCCGGGACGGCCGCCGGCAACCTATGCGGAGCGGCTGCGCCTGATGGGCATCGAGGTTGCTGACGAGCGGGTCGTGACCGCCGGGGTGACGACGGCGCGACTCGCCGCGAGCCGGATCGGGGTTGGGGCGAGCGCCTTCGTAATCGGCGCGCCAGGCCTCAAGGAAGCTGCGGCGGAGGCGGGCCTCGCGCTGCTTGACGGAGAGGCGGCCCGCGAGGCCGACGCGGTGCTCGTCTCCGGCCACCGCGATTTCAACTACGAGGAGCTGCTCACCGCGACGATGGCGATCCGGCGCGGTGCGGCCCTCTTCGCCACCAGCCGCGACCCGACGCTGCCGATGCCCGACGGCCCCTGGCCGGGAACCGGGGCCGTACTCGCCGCCGTCGAGACGGCCTCGGAAAAGAGAGCCGAGATCGGCGGCAAGCCGGAGCCGCACCTCTTCGAGCAGGCGCGGGCGCTGATCCCCAACGCCGAGCGGGTGGCGATGGTCGGCGACCGGATCGCCTCGGACATAGTCGGCGCCCAGCGTGCCGGACTCCCGGGGGTCCTCGTCCTCAGCGGGGCCTGCACGCGCGAGGACGCGGCGGTTGCCGAACCTCCGCCCGATTACGTCCTGGACGACCTGGGGGGACTGCTGACGTGAGTGCAGTCGAGGACCAGCTCCCATCGGTGCCACGCCCCGGTGTCGCCTTCGCCGGGGTATTCACCGTCACCTTCCTCGGTCTCGTCGCCGTCGGGGCGGTGCTCCCCGTCCTGCCTCGGTATGTGCACGGTCCGCTCGACGCCGGCAACGTCGCAGTCGGGGTCGTGGTCGGCTCCTACGCGGTAACCGGTCTGCTGCTACGCCCCGTCGCCGGCCGCCTCGCCGACCACCGCGGGCGCAAGCCGACCGTCCTGCTCGGCTCGATCCTCGTCGCCCTCGGCGGCTTCATGTACCTGCTGCCACTTGGCGTCGCCGGCCTGATCGCCGCGCGCCTCGTCCTCGGTGCCGGCGAGGGCGCCGTTTTCACCGCCAGCTCCGCCTGGGTCGTCGACCTTGCGCCGCCGGGCCGCCGGGGCCGGATCATCGGCCTCTACGGCCTCTCGGTCTGGGCGGGACTGAGCATCGGGCCGCTGATCGGCCAGGTGCTCCTCAACGACTGCGGCTACACCTGGGTCTGGCTGTTCGCCGGCGGCGCCCCCCTGCTCGGCGCCCTGGTCGCGGCGCGCCTGCCCGACCCGTTCCACGCGATGCCCCACTCGGAGGAAGTCGATCGCCGCCTGATCGCGCGGGAGGCGGTTCGGCCCGGTGTGGCCCTTGCCCTCGCCGCCATCGGCTATGCGACGATCGCCGCCTTCGTCGTCCTCCACCTCGACGCGCGCGGGATTGGCCACGGGGCGACGGTCTTCGGCGCCTTCGCGACGATGGTCGTCCTCACCCGCCTGATCGGCGGCGACCTGCCCGACCGGGTCGGCCCAACCCGGGTGGCGACGGTCGCGGCGATCGTCGAGGCGGGGGGCCTGGCGACGATTGCCTTCGCGGCGAGCCTTCCGGCGGCGCTGGCCGGGGCCCTGGCGATGGGCGCCGCATTTTCGCTCCTCTACCCGTCGCTCTCGCTGGTCGTCGTCGGCAGCGTTCCCGACACGCGCAGAGGCGCGGCGCTCGGCACCTTCACCGCATTCTTCGACGCCGGCATCGGCTTCGGGGCGCCAATCGCGGGCGCCGCCGCAGCCCTGAGCAGCTATGAGGGCGCGTTCCTGATGGCAGCGACGATCGCCCTCGTCTCCGCGGCGGCGATCGCATTCGCGGTCGCGCCCCACGCCCGCCCGGCTTTCGCCACCCAGTAAAAACGCTGGGTGCAACGCGTTGGGTGCCAAATAGACCCCAAAACGTTGCACCGGGGTGGGGGCGATGGGTGACTAGCGGCGGGCGATGACGAGCGACTGAGCGGCGCGGCCGATCCGGCCGCGCTCGTCCCAGAGCACCGACTCGGCGGTGCCGATGCCGGTCGGCCGCGGGCGGGTGACGGCATCGACGCAGACCCACTCCCCCTCGGGCATGCGCTCGAGGTGGACGGTGAGGTCGACGTTGATGAAGACGTACTCGCGGTAATCGAGAACGGCGCTGATCCCGTTGCCGACGTCGGCGGCGATCAGCGCCCGCTGCAGCGGCGTCGGCTTCTCGCCGGCGACGAGCGGCTCGCGCATCCGCATCCAGACCGTCGCCGGCCCCGGCTCGAGGAAGCTGCCGACCACCGACTTCCACTCCATCGCCGACTGGTAGCCGACGTCGTGGCCGGTGGGGAAGAACTCGGGCACCCAGCCTTCGTCCGGCCCCTGTGGGGCGGGCGATTCGTCGACGGCGTCCGCGGGAAGGTCGAGCTCGCTCCTGCGCAGCAGCCAGGCGGTCGCCCGCATCAGCTCGCCCCCCTCGCCCGAGAGCGAGGCCTCGACCAGCTGCACCTTCCTACCCGGCCGCAGCACCCGCGAGGCCAAACGCACCTCGCCGATCGGCACGGGCCGCAGGATCTCGAAGACGACCCGCCCCACCTGGAACTCGTCGGAGTCGACCAGGCGCTCGACCTCCCGCCCCAGCAGCGCCGACGGCGGTCCGGCGTGCTGCGATCCCGGGTCCCAAGGGCCTCTGGTCAGCTCCGTCGCGACGAAGAGATCGTCCTTGGCTTCATAGAAGGCGTCGAGCACGCGCAGATCCTAGGCGCGGCCCGCGTCTTCAACATTCCCGGCCGCCAAACTCCTCGGTCCAGACGTGGGAGCCGTGGAACCCTTCCAGAGTCCCAAGCTGCAGTCCAAGCCCGGTGTCCTGGTAGGGACCAAGGATGTTTTCCCGGTGGCCGGGGGAGCGCATCCACATCCTGAAGATCGCGTGAGGGGTCGCGTAGCGGCCGGTCCCCCAGGCGAGGTTCTCCCCCTCGAGGCAGCCTTGATAGCCGAAGCGGCTCATCCAGTAGGTAAAGGGGCGGCCGCAGGCTTCGTGACTGAATTCGTCGCAGCGCAGCACGTCGCGAGACTTGTGGGCGGCGGCCCGGTCGAGCGACACGAGCCTTTGCAGCGGGACAAGGCCGCGAGAATGGCGGGCGCGATTGACGAGGCAGAGCATGGCTCGCTCCTGGGAGGTGACGGGCGCTGCGGCGTTTCCCTGCCCTGGGCAACCTGGCTGAGATGCTCGTACGGCGGCACCTGCCGAGACCGGAGCCATGGCGGCCAGAAGAGCGAAGGCCAGAGCCGGGATGGCGATCGCGGTTTTGCGCGTCATGAGCACGTAATACCCGGCGCGTACTCTGTTTCACAGAGAGAAAGGAGCGAGATGACGACCAAGATCGAGAAGACCGACGCCGAGTGGCGCGAGCGGCTGACCCCCGAGCAGTACGAGGTGACGCGCAAGGCCGGCACCGAGCGCGCCTTCACCGGCCCCCACTGGGACGAGAAAGCAGAGGGCATGTACCACTGCGTCTGCTGCGGCACGGAGCTGTTCTCCTCAGACACGAAGTTCGACTCCGGCACCGGCTGGCCCAGCTTCACCGAGCCGGCCAACCTCGAGCACGTCGAGCTGCGGCCAGACAACAGCCTCTTCATGCGCCGCACGGAGGTCGTCTGCAGGCACTGCGACGCCCACCTCGGCCATGTCTTCGACGACGGCCCCGCCGAGCGCGGCGGGCAGCGCTACTGCATCAACGGCTGCGCGCTGGAGCTCAAGCCTTCCCACCAGCGCCCAGGTAGCTGAACTTCACGGCCAGCGCCACCGCCTCGGTGCGGGTGTCGACCTCGAGCTTGGCGATCGCGTTGCGCACGTGGGTGTGCACGGTCGCCGGGCTGAGCTGGAGGCGCTCGGCGATCTCTTTCACCCGCAGGCCCTCGGCGAGCAGCTCGAGGATCTGGCGCTCGCGCGGCGAGAGGGTGAGCAGCTTCTCGACCTCAGAAGGCTTGCCGCCGGCGAAGTCGCCGCCGAGGAAGGTGCCGCCGCCGGTCACCGCTTTCACCGCGCGGGCGATGTCCTCGGCCGGGGCCGACTTGAGCACGTAGCCGGAGGCGCCGGCGCGCAGCGCCAGGGCGAGCAGGTCGGGCTGGGCGTGAGCGGTGAAGATGATCACCTTGGTGCGGGGCCGCACCTTGAGGACCTCCTTGGTCGCCTCGATGCCATCCCGCTTGGGCAGCTCGACGTCGATGATCACGACGTCGGGTTCGAGGTCCTTGACGACGTCGACGACGTCGCGGCCATTGCTGGCCTCGCCGACGATCTCGACCGTGCTCGAGTTAGCCATCCGCGCCTTGATCGCCTCGCGGACGATCTCGTGGTCGTCGCAGAGGACGACCCGCTTTGCATCCCGTACCGAAGTACTCACGGGCCGATCCTCTCAGGCGCCCCGTACGAATGCAAAATAGTGGGTAGCGTGAATCCGCCGTCTCGCTCCTGGCGATTCTCGATCAGCGCGATCATCGTTCTCCCCACAGCCACTGCGGTGCCGTTGAGTGTGTGCACCGCCTGTGGTGATTCGTCATCGGCGGCCCGATACCTACAACTGAGGCGCCGTGCCTGGTAATCGGTCGTGTTCGAGCAGGAGGTCAGCTCGCGGTAGCGGCCCTGGCTCGGGATCCAGGCCTCGCAGTCGTACTTCTTCGCAGCGGGCGCGCCGAGGTCGCCGGCGGCGACGTTGACGACCCGGTAGGGGATCTCCAGCTCGGTGAGGATGCGCTCCTCGATCGCCAGCAGCCGCTCGTGCTCGTCGGCCGACTGCGAAGGCTCGACAAACGAGAACATCTCGACCTTGTCGAACTGGTGGACGCGGAAGATGCCACGCGTGTCGCGACCGGCGGCGCCGGCCTCGCGACGAAAGCAGGTCGAGAAGCCGGCGTAGCGGATCGGCAGTTGCTCGGCGTTGAGGATCTCATCGGCGTGGAGGCTGGCGAGAGAGACCTCGGAGGTGCCGACGAGGAAGAGGTCGTCCTTGGGGATCTCGTAGATCTGGTCACGGTCGCCGGGCAGGAAGCCGGTGCCGTAGAGAGCCTCTTCGCGGACCAGCACCGGGGGGATGACGGGCTCGTGGCCCTCGCCGCGCACCAGGTCGAGGGCAAAGCGGACCAGCGCCATCTCGAGCAGCACGAGGTCGCCCTTGACGTAGGCGAAACGCGAGCCGGAGAGCCTCGCCCCCGCCTCCATGTCGATCAGGCCCAGCTCGGTGCCGATCTCGAGGTGGTCGCGCGGTTCGAAGTCGAAGCTCGGTGGCTCACCCTCCTCGCGCAGGACGACGGCGTCCTCCTCGGTCATCCCGTCGGGGGCGTCAGGATCGGGCAAGTTGGGCAGGGCGCGACCGACCCGGTCGAGATCGGCCTCGACCTTCTCCAGCTCGGCCTTGCCGGCCTCGATCTTCTCCTTCAGGCCCTGGACGGCTTGCATCTGCTCCGCGGCGTCCTCGCCCCGCTGCTTGGCCTCGCCAATCTGCTTGGAGAGCGACTTGCGCTCGGCCTGCGCGCCCTCGATCTCGGGCAGGAGCTCACGCCGCCGAGCGTCGAGGACGAGCAGCTCGTCGACCCGCTCGGCGGCGCCACGGCGCGCCAGCGCCGTCTTGACCCGCTCGGGGTCGGAGCGGATCAGCTTCAGGTCGAGCATGTCCCCTGGCGGTTAGGGCGCCGGCTGGGCGCCGGGACGGGGCGATTCTTCGGCTTCGGTGCCGGCGTACTTGGCGACGAAGCGGGCGACGGCTTCGGCTTCCTTGCCGACGACGATGTTCTGGGGCATGATCGCGCCCGAGAAGCCGCCGTTCTGGATCGCGAAGAGAGCGTCTTCATAGCTCTCGGTTCGCTGATTGAGGTTGGGACCCTGCGTACGCTGACCACGGTTGCCGGTGCCCTGCGTGCCGGCGGCGCTCAGCGTGTGGCAGCCGGAGCAGTGGGTGGCGAAGAGAATGGCCCCCGCGTGGTCAGGGCTGTCTTCGGACACCGAGACCCCTTCCTTGCCGAAACCGCAGGCGGCAAGGCCGAGGACCGCGAGCACGGCCATGGCTGTGATCAGTGCTGGGCGCACGCGGCGGCATCATATTGTCCCGTCCAGCCATGAGTCCGCCCGACCCTGACCGCTTCCGCGCCGCGATGGCGATGCTGCCCACCGGGGTCACCGTCGTCAGCGCCGGCGGGCCCGAGGGCCCGGCGGGGGCGACGGCCAACGCGGTCTGCTCGCTCTCGATCGAGCCGATGCTGATGCTCGCCTGCCTCGACCGCGGCTCGCGCACCCTGCTCGCCGTCCAGGCCGCCAACCACTTCGGCGTCAGCGTCCTGCACGCGGGCCAGGAGGAGCTGGCCCGCAGCTTCGCCACCAAGGCGCCGGTGGCCGAGAAGTGGCAGGGGGTGGCCTGGAGCGAGCGCGACGGTATCCCGGCGATCGATGACTCCCTGATCTGGATCGCCTGCGAGCTGCGCGACGTGGTCGCCGCCGGCGACCACGTGATCGTCACCGGCGAAGTGCGCGCCCTCGCCGCCGGCGAGGGCGACCCGCTCGTCTTCCACGGCGGCGAGTACCGGCCGCTGGCCTAGGCTCGGCGCTGCAGCTTCCTAAACGGGTACCGCTTGACACCTCGGCGGCGTGCCAGTGATTGAAGCCTTTTACGCGCGTCGCGCGTAAAAGGCTTCAACGAAGCTAGAAGGCGCCGCTGGTCCCCGCGGCGCGCAGGGCGAGGAAGAGGATGACGCCGCAGCTGACGGCCATGATCCCCATCTCGCGGCGGACGATCGCCATCGCGAGGGACTGCTGGCCGGCCTCCGGGAGGGCTTCGAAGTCGACGTCGCCGAGCTCGCGTTCGGCGGCGCCAGTACGCGCCGCCTCCGCGATCAGCGAGACGACAAGGGGAAGAGTGCCGTAGAGGTAGTGCAGGTCGTCGTCGGGCTTGTGGCCGGTGAAGACGAGCAGGCCGCCCAACATGGCCTGCAGGAAGACCGCGGCTTGGGCCGCTCGCAGCAGATACCAGAAGGGAATCGAAGGCCTGTCGCGGTACCAGGCGATGCCGCCGACGACGAAGGCGACGAGGTTCAGCATTATCACAGCGCAGCCTACGACGAGGTGGACGGCGACCACGGGGCATTTCCTCCAAGAGGGTCGGGATTCGGCTTGTTGATGCGAAAAATCACTATGTAGCAATGTGTTACAAGGTGGGTATATAACTCGCCGTGCAGTGCTGAAGAGCTACCTGCCCATTCTCGTCTTCGCCTTCCTCGGCATCGTCGTCGGGGGAGCCTTCGCAATGCTCAACCACGTCGTCGGGCCGAAGCGCCCAAAGCGCCCGACGGCAGCGAGCCAACGTCAGCTCGAGCCCTACGAGTCGGGCATTCCGGTCGAGCCCTCCCACGGGCTGCGCTTCGGCGTCAGCTTCTACCTCATCGCGATGCTCTTCATCCTCTTCGACATAGAGGTCGTCTTCCTCTATCCGATCGGCGTCATCCTCAAGGGCGCCGACAGCGTCTTCGTGCTCGGCGAGCTGGTCACCTTCGTCGCCCTGCTGCTGGTCGCCTTCGTCTACGTCTGGCGAAAGGGTGCGCTCGATTGGAGGTAGAACGGCAGACGATGCGCCAGCGCCAGCTGCGCGCTCGCGACATGTTGCGCGGCGACCTCGAGGGCGAGGAGCTGGAGCGCTATGTCGAGCAGAAGGTCGTGATGACCAACTTCGAGAAGATGCTCGGCTGGGCGCGCTCGAACTCGATCTTCCCACTCACCTTCGGCCTCGCCTGCTGCGCGATTGAGGCGCCGATCTCGCTCGTCACCGCCCGCTACGACCTCGCCCGCTTCGGCGCCGAGGCGCTGCGGGCCTCGCCGCGGCAGGCCGACATGATCATCCTCTCGGGCCGGGTCTCGATAAAGATGGCGCCGGTCGTCCGTCGCCTATACGACCAGATGCTGGAGCCGAAGTGGGCGATCTCGATGGGCGCCTGCTCCTCGAGCGGCGGCATGTTCTCCAACTACGCCGTCGTCCAGGGGGCGGACAAGTTCATGCCGATCGACCTGCACATCCCCGGCTGCCCACCGCGGCCGGAGGCGGTCCTCTACGGCTTCACCAAGCTGCAGCGCAAGATCCAGGGCAATCCCGACCAGGGCTGGCGCGCCCGCTACGACGCCCACGGCACCGAGGAGTGGGCGCGAGGCGGACCGCGCAGCGAACCGAGCGCCGAGGCGGCGGAGGCCTACGAAGCCGCAAGGGAGCTGATCGGTGCCTGACGCCCCCGGACTCGAGCTGATCCGGGGGGAGATCGAGGCCGCGCACCCCGGCGCCGTTGTCGACACTGGCTTCGCCCAGGAACGGGCAGTGCTCTCGATCGACCCGATGCACGTGCTCGCCGTTCTGGGCTGGCTGCGCGAGGCACCCGGGCAGGGCTACAGCTTCCTCTCCAGCCTCCATGCCGCCGATTACCTGCCGGCCGAGCCGCGCTTCGCCGTCCACTACGAGCTGCTCAACCGCGACCGGGTCGAGCGGATTCGGGTGAAGGCGCTGCTGGCGGACCCGGGCGAAGACGCCTTGCCGGAGATCGACTCCTGCGTCGAGCTCTTCCCCACCGCGGAGTTCCAGGAGCGCGAAGTCTTCGACTTCTTCGGGATCGTCTTTCGCGGCCATCCCGACCTGCGCCGCATCCTGCTGCCCGAGGACTACGTCGGATGGCCGCAGCGCCGTGACTTCCCCATCGGCGGCGAGCCCGTGACCTTCACATACAACGAGCGCAACTATGGCTGAGCTGACCGAGGACCGCAGCACCGAGGTGATGACGGTCAACATCGGGCCGCACCACCCGGCGACGCACGGGGTGCTGCGGCTGGTCGTCGACCTCGAGGGCGAGGTCGTCCGTGACCTCAAACCGGTGATCGGCTACGTCCACACCGGGATCGAAAAGTCCTGCGAGGACAAGAGCTACTGGAAGGTCATCCCCTTCGTCGAGCGGATGGACTACGTCTCCTACTTCTTCCAGATGGAGGCCTTCTGCGGCGCGGTCGAGCGGCTGATCGAGCTGGAGATCCCGCCGCGGGCCAAGTACCTGCGGACGATCTTCCTCGAGCTAAACCGCATTCACTCGCACCTCGTCTGGCTGGGGACGACGGCGCTCGACCTCGGCGCGATCTCGATGCTCTGGTACTGCTTCCGCGAGCGCGACAAGATCCTCGACCTCTTCGAGATGGCGGCCGGGCAGCGGATGCACACGCGTTACTTCCAGGTCGGCGGTGTGATCGAGGACATCCCGCTCGGCTTCGAGGCGAAGCTGCGCGAGTTCGTCGCCGAGATGCCGATGCGGGTCGGCCAGTACCAAGCGCTGCTCGACCGCAACGAGGTCTTCCTCTCGCGCACCAAGAACACCGGGATCGTCTCTCGCGAGCGGCTGCTGGAGCTGGGCGTGACCGGACCGCTGCTGCGCGCCGCCGGCGAGCCCTGGGACCTGCGCAAGGCCTTCGACTACCTCGCCTACCCCGAACTCGACTTCAAGATCCCGGTCGGGACGGTCGGCGACAACTACGACCGCTACCGGGTGCGGGTGGCGGAGATGGTCGAGTCGACGCGGATCATCGAGCAGGCGCTCGACGGACTGCCTGAAGGTCCCTTCATCGCCGACGACCGCAAGTACGTGCTGCCGCCGCGCTCGGAGCTATCGACTTCGATGGAGTCGCTGATCCACCACTTCAAGCTCGTCACCGAGGGCTACCGGGTCGGGCCCGGCGAGATCTACTACGCGATCGAGTCGCCGCGCGGCGAGCTCGGCTGCTTCGTCCTCGCCGACGGCTCGGCAAAGCCGGCACGGGTTCACTTCCGCGACGCCTCCTTCGTCAACCTGCAGGCGTTCCGCGACATGTCGGTGGGCAGCTACATCGCCGACATGATCTGCTCGCTGGGGATGCTCGATCCGATCCTGGGGGGGGTGGATAGGTGAGTCCCGTCGACGGCGTCGGCATCGACAATCCCGACCTGCCCGTAGATCGCGCGATCACCGAGGGACGGGTGCCAGACCGAGCGTCAGAGCAGGTTCCCGAGCTTCATGAAGTCGACTGCCCGGACGAGCTGCGCGAGCGGATCGAGGAGCTGATGTCGCGCTACCCCGACCGCAAATCGGCCTCGATTCCAGCCTTGTGGGCCGTACAGAGGCTGTATGGCTGGTGCACGCCGGAGGGCATCCGCCAGGCCGCCGCGGTGATGCGGGTGACGCCCGCCTACCTCGAGTCCGTCGCCAGCTTCTACGACCTGCTGCACACCGAGCCGGTGGGCACCCACAAGGTCGCCGTCTGCACCAACATCAGCTGCTGGATGCGCGGCGGCGACGAGCTGCTCGACGCCTTTCGGGAGGCCGCCGGCGAGGACCCGGACTTTTTCATCACAGGCTTCGAGTGCCTCGGCGCCTGCGACATCGCGCCGATGGCCTCGATCGACGAGCGCTACTTCGGGCCGCTGGAGGCGAGCGAGGCGGCGACCGCGATCGAGCAGCTGCGCGCGGGCGCCGGCGTCCTGCCCGAGAAGGCGCTGGAGAAGCGGCCACTGCCTGGAGGCTCCGATGCCTGAGACGCGGCTGCTGCTGAAGAACGCCGAAGACCCGGCGCTGCGCACGCTCGCCGGCTATAAGGGATACGGCGGCTACGCGTCGCTGGAGAAGGCCTACAAGCAGATGGAGGCCGGCGAGCTGCTGGAAGAGCTCGAAGGATCGGGTCTGCGCGGCCGCGGCGGCGCCGGTTTCGCGATGGGCAAGAAGGCCTCCTTCCTGCCGCGCGGCGAGATGGACAAGTACCTCTGCTGCAACGCCGACGAGTCCGAGCCCGGCGCCTTCAAGGACCGCGAGCTGATGCAGCGCAACCCGCACCAGCTGATCGAGGGGATCGCGATCGCGGCGCTGGCGGCCGGCGCCGGCCACGCCTTCATCTTCATCCGCGGCGAGTACGACTCGCAGGCCGATGTCCTCGACGCCGCGGTTGCCGAAGCCTACGAGGCGGGCTACCTCGGCAAGGACATCCTCGGCAGCCGCTGCGACCTCGAGCTGGTCGTCCACCGCGGCGCCGGCGCCTACATCTGCGGCGAGGAGACGGCGCTGCTCGACGCGCTCGAGGGCAAGCGCGGCAACCCGCGACTGAAGCCTCCCTTCCCCGCGGTGCAGGGCCTCTACGGCGGGCCGACGCTGATCAACAACGTCGAGACGCTCTCCAACGTGCCGCACATCGTCGCCCACGGGGCAAAGTGGTTCCGCGGCTTCGGCACCGAGCAATCGCCGGGGACGAAGGTGGTCTCGGTCTCCGGCTGCGTGCGGCGGCCGGGTAACTACGAGGTCGAACTGGGGATACCGACCCGCGAGCTGATTTACGAGCTGGCGGGAGGACCGCTCGAAGGGCGCGAGGTGAAGGCCTTCTACCCGGGCGGCTCCTCTTCCCCGGTGCTCACCGCCGAGGAGGGGCTCGACCTCCCCTACAGCTTCGAGGCGATGGCCGAGGCAGGATCGATGCTCGGCTCGGGCTCGATCATCGTCGCCGACGACGGCATCTCGATCCCGCACATGGCGCTTCGCACGGCGCGCTTCTACCACCACGAGTCCTGCGGCAAGTGCACTCCCTGCCGCGAGGGGACCAACTGGACGGTGAAGATGCTGGAACGGGTGGTGCGCGGCGAGGCGACGCCGATGGACCTCGACATCGTCGCCTCGGTCCAGGAGAACATCATCGGCCACTGCCTCTGCGTGCTCGGCGACTCGATGGCGATGCCCGTCGGGGCGATGGTGAGGAAGTTCCGGCCCGAGTTCGAGCGCGTGATCGCCGAGGCGGCCCAAACCGAGGCGGTCGCCGCATGAGCTTCCGGTGCGCCTTTTACGGCCTATACCCACATAAAGCGCACCGGAAGGGACGGTCATGAGCCGAGAGGTGACGCTGATCATCGATGGGCGCGAGGTGAGCGCGACCGAGGGCGAGATGCTCCACGACGCAGCCAAGCGGGGCGACGTCGAGATCCCCGTCTTCTGCTACGAGCCAAAGCTCGGCGAGCCGGTCGGCGCCTGCCGCATGTGCCTGGTCGAGGTCGAGGGGATCCCGAAGCTGCAGACCTCCTGCTCGACCCCGGTGCGCGACGGCATGGTCGTCCACACGCGGACGGACCAGGTGAAGCACGCGCAGAGCGCGGTGGTCGAGTTCCTCCTCGTCAACCACCCGCTCGACTGTCCGGTCTGCGACAAGGGCGGCGAGTGCCCGCTGCAGGACATCTCGATGGGCTGGGGCCCAGGCAAGAGCCGGATGATCGACCAGAAGCGCCACTTCGAGAAGCCGATCGAGCTCTCGCCGCTGGTCGCGATCGACCGCGAGCGCTGCATCCTCTGCTACCGCTGCGTGCGCTTCAGCCAGGAGGTGGCCGAGGACGAGCAGCTGCAGCTGCTCGAGCGCGGCGACCGCACCTTCGTCGGCACCTTCGACGACCGGCCCTACGTCGCGCCCTTCCACGGCAACATCACCGACCTCTGCCCGGTCGGGGCGCTGACCAGCTACACCTATCGCTTCCGCGCCCGGCCCTGGGACATCGAGCAGGGCGGCTCGGTCTGCACGCTCTGCCCGAGCCAGTGCAACGTCAGCTTCACCGTCCGCGACGAGCGGGTGAAGCGGGTCGTCGCCCGCGACAACCCCGACGTCGACGACGGCTGGCTCTGCGACCGCGGCCGCTACGGCTTCGAGATGTTCGACGCGCCCGAGCGGGTCCGCGGCCCGCGCCTGCGCGGTGGCGTCGAGGCGAGCTGGGAGGAGGCGATCGCCAAGGCCGCCGCAGCGCTGAAGGCCGGTGGCTCGCAGACCGCGGCGATCGTCGGCGACGCCTCCAATGAGGAGGGCTACCTGGTCCAGCGCATCCTGCGCGAGGCGCTCGGCTCGCCGCACGTCGACTCGCGGCCGTCGCGAGGCCCGGACCGCGAGGCGCTGATGCGACTTGCAGCTCCCGAGATCTCCGCCGCAGTCCGCGACATCGACGACGCCGACGCGATCCTCGTCGTCGGCACCGACCCGCTCCACAGCAGCCCGATCCTCGACCTGCGCATCCGCAAGGCGATCCGCCGCAACGGCGCCAAGCTCGTCGTCGCGACCGAGGCGCCGACGGCGCTGGACGGAGGTGCTGAGGCGGTTGTCCGCTACGCGCCGGGCGGCGCTGATGAGTTCCTCTTGGAGCTCGCGGCGGCTGTCGGTACCCCCTCCTCACTCGCAACTCGTCGAAGTGACGTTGAAGAGCTATCGCCCGAAGCTTCATCCTCCTCCCGCGCAAAACGTTCGGAGGGGGTACCGACAGCCGCCGCCGTGCTTCAAGAGGCTAAGAGCGTCGTGATCGTCTGGGGCGACCGCATCGCTCGCGGCGGCGCCGTGGCGGCTCTACTCGACGTGGCGGGAGCTCTGCACCTTGCCGACACCGAAGGCTCGGGCCTGCTCGAAGTCCCTGAGCTGACCAACGCCCGCGGCTTGAGAGAGGTGGGCTGCATTCCGGACGCTGGTCCAGGTCTCAGCGCAACAGCAGCAGGTAAGGACACAGAGTCCATCCGAGCTGAATTGGAGTCGGGAGAGCTGAAGACGCTCCTGCTCTTCGGCGTCGACCCTTTGCGCGACTTCCCCGATACCGAGGCCTGGAAGAACGCCCTCGCGAAGGCCGATGTCATCTGCTTCTCGACCTTCGAGAGCGCGACCACCGCGATGGCCGACGTCGTTCTCCCGCTCGAGACCCACGCCGAGAAAGACGGCACCGTCACCCACCCCGACGGCCGTCTCCAGCGCGTCCGCCCGGCAGCCTCCCGGCCCGGCGACATCCGTCCGAACTGGGGCGTGCTAGCCGAGCTGTCCCTCGCCCTCGGCCACGACACCGGCATCAGCTCCCAGCCCTCGGCTTTCGCGGCCCTAACCGCAGCCGTGCCCTTCTACTCGGGGATCACCGATGCCGACATCGGAGGAAGGGGCATTCGATGGCAGGACACCGTCCCGGGAAGGGCCGGGGGGACAGACTCGCCGGACACTGTGCCCGAGGCGCCGGCTGCATCGACGGAAACCGACTCCTCATCTCGCCGAGCGGCGTCCGCCGAGGCGGTCCCCCCGGCCCCACCCCCTACGGGGTCACTCGCCCTATCCACATACAGAGATCTCTGGGCCGGCCCGATCACGGAGCTGAACCCGCCGCTTCGGTTCCTGCAGCCGCAGCAGCGTGTGGAGCTTTCGGTCTCCGATGCCGAACGTCTAGGGCTCAAAGCTGGCGACGACGTAACGGTGTCGCAGAACGGCAGCAACGTGCGCGCCCGCGTGGCGATCAAAGAGCGGGTGCCCGAGGGGACCTGCCTGATGCTCGAGGGCGTCGCCGAGGACAACGCCAACGCGCTGCTCAACGGCTCGCCGGTCAGCGTCCGGATCGAGAAGGATGCCGCCCGCTGATGCTGACCCTGGCCGACACCCAGTTCGTCGAAGCGACCTGGATCATGGTCGTCAAGAGCCTCGTCATCTTCGCCGTGATCTTCGGAATCCTGCCGCTGATGACGGTCCTCGAGCGGAAGCTGATCGGCCGCTTCCAGCACCGCTACGGGCCGAACAGGGTCGGCCCCTTCGGCCTGCTGCAGCCGCTCGCCGACGTCGGCAAGCTGATCTCCAAGGAGTCGTTCCGGCCAGCGAACGCGATCCCGACGCTGTTCATCCTCGGACCCCTATTGCCAGTCCTCTCAGGAGTCTTGGCACTGGCGATCATCCCCTGGGGCAACGTGCAGAACGGCGTCGGCCTCTACGGGATCGACGTACCGATCGGCATCCTCTACTTCTTTGCCGTCGGCTCGATCGCCTTCTACGGGCTGCTGCTCGGCGGCTGGTCGTCGGGCTCCAAGTACAGCTTGCTGGGCGCGATGCGCAGCGCAGCGCAGCTGATCTCCTACGAGGTGGCGATGGGCCTGGCCCTGCTCGGCGTGATCATGATGGGCGGCTCGCTCTCGCTGGTCGACATCGTCGAAGCGCAGGGCAACCTCTGGTTTGTCGTCCCCCAGTTCGTCGGCTTCCTGATCTTCATGCTGGCCGGCTTCGCCGAGACCAACCGCACGCCCTTCGACATGCCCGAGGCCGACGCAGAACTCGTGCAGGGCTTCATGACCGAGTACGGCGGCATGCGCTTCGGCAGCTTCCTGCTGGTCGAATACATGGAGATCCTCGTCGTCTGCGGCGTCGCCGCGGCGATGTTCCTCGGCGGCTGGATGGGCCCCGGCCCCGGCTGGCTCGACCCGATCTGGATGCTGGCCAAGATGCTCGGCCTCGTCCTCGTCTTCATCTGGGTGCGGGCGACACTGCCGCGCCTGCGCTACGACCAGCTGATGGGCCTCGGCTGGAAGGTCCTACTGCCGCTGGCGACGATCAACGTCCTCATCACCGCCGTCCTGGTGGTGGTCACATGATGGGTGCAACGCGTTTTCCATCCCATACATGGAAAAAACGTTGCACCGGGGAGGGGGTTGGGCATGGCTGAGTTCCCCTACCTGAAGGACCAGGACGTGGTCGAGGTGCAGCGGGGGCCGGAGCCCGGCGGCGTCGGCGGTGCCTACCGCGCCTTCGGCGAGACGCTGCGCGGACTGAAGACGACGATGGCGCGGCTGATCGAGGGGCCGCTGACGATCGAGTACCCGGAGGAGAAGACGCCCGTTTACCCGCGCTTCCGCGGCCGCCACAAGCTGCACAAGTTCGAGGACACCGGCCTCGAGAAGTGCGTCGGCTGCTCACTCTGCGCCGCCGCCTGCCCCGCCGACTGCATCCGCGTCGTCGCCGCCGAGAACATCCCCGGCGAACGGGTCTCGGCGGGCGAGCGCTACGCCGCCGTCTACGAGATCAACCTCTCACGCTGCATCTTCTGCGGCTACTGCGAGATCGCCTGCCCCTTCGACGCGATCACGATGGGCCACGACTACGAGATGGCCGACTACGACCGCGACGACCTGATCTTCACCAAGGAGATGCTGCTCGCGGAGTCGATCGAGCGGGCGCCGCTTCGCAAGGAGGGCGAATGAACGCCGCCCCCCTACTCCGGGTCGGGCCGGACCAGCACCGTGTCGGCGACGGCGATGATCTCGTCGGCCGGCAGGTCGGCGCGGTTGGCGTGCTCCCTGATCGCCTCCGGGCTGCTCGCCTGGTAGATGCAGACGGTACCGACCGATCCGCCGCCCTCGTCGAGGACGTAGCTGCGAATCCAGCGGATGTCATCCGACATCTCCTCGTCCCCCACCTGGCGGGAGCGCATCGCGGCCTCTTCCAACTCGGGCGCCGACTTCCAGCCGCTGCGCCGCAGGATCACGTAGGTCTGCATGGTGCCTCGCTTTCGCTAGTGGGGTTCTCGTCCATCCAAGCACCGAGCCGCGCTGCCGTCAACGAGCGGAGGGGCCGCCGGTAATGGAAGCCGTCCTCTTCTTTGCCGCGGCGCTCGGCGCCCTCGGCGGCGCAATGGGCGTCGTCGCCCTGCGCAACCCCTTCTACGGCGTGCTGGCGCTGATCGTTCACCTCTTCTCGCTGGCCGTCCTCTTCCTGCTGCTCGAGTCGGCCTTCGTCGCCGCCGCCCAGGTCGTCGTCTACGCCGGCGCCGTGATGGTGCTCTATGCCTTCGTCGTCGCCTACGTCGGCGGCGAAACCGAACCGGTCTTCGACCCGATCCCGGGCCAGCGCTTCCTCGCCCCGCTGCTCGGCGCCGCCCTTTTCATCGAGCTCTCAATCGCCGTTCTCGGCTCGTCGCTCACCGCGCTGAGCACGCATGGGCCCGATGTACAGGCTGGGTTCGGCGATCCCGCCGGCATCGGAAAGCTCCTCCTCGAACGATTCCTGCTGCCCTTCGAGGCCTCGTCCATCCTGCTCCTGCTCGCCGCAGTGGGCGCCGTCGTCCTCGCCGGCAAACGAGGTGAGGCATGAACGCCGAGTGGTACGTGGTGCTGTCTTCGCTGCTCTTCGCAATCGGAGCGATGGGGATCCTCGTCCGGCGCAGCCCGATCGTGATCCTGCTCTGCCTCGAGCTGATGCTCAACGCAGGCAACCTCGCCCTGGTCGCCTTCAGCCGCATGGTCGGCAACCAGCAGGGTCAGGTGTTCGCCATCGTCGTCATGGTGGTGGCGGCCTGTGAGGTCGTGGTTGGCCTAGGGCTGATCGTGGCCCTGTTTCGCCGCAAGCTGCCCCTCGACGTGGATGCACTCAGGGAGCTCAGGGGATGAGCGCCACCACCTGGGGCTGGCTGGTCCTGCTCCTTCCCCTGCTCGGCTCGATCTCGATCGCGCTCGGCTTCCGCGCGATCCCGGCTCGCGCCGCCGGCGTCGTCGGCACCGCCTCGATCGGGCTCGCCTTCGCCTGCGGCGTCGCGATGCTCGTCAACCTGCTCGGCCAGGACCCGGACGCGCGCCACCACGCCTCCTCGCTCTGGGACTACGCCAGCGTCGCCGGCCTCGACATCAAGCTCGGCATCTACGTCGACCAGCTATCGACCTTCATGGTCCTCGTCGTCACCGGCGTCTCGACCCTGATCCACCTCTACTCGTTCGGCTACATGCGGTCCGACGAGGGCTACCACCGCTTCTTCAGCTACCTCAACTTCTTCGTCTTCTCGATGCTGTTGCTGGTCCTCGCCGGCAACTTCGTCCTGCTGATCGTCGGCTGGGCCTTCGTCGGCTTCGCCTCCTACGCGCTGATCAGCTTCTGGTACCGGCGCACGACGGCGACCAAGGCCGGGATGAAGGCCTTCGTGATCAACGTCGTCGGCGACATCGGCCTCGTCCTCGCCGCCTTCCTGATCTTCCGCGAACTGGGCACCTTCGACTACGGCGCCGTCTTTGCCAAGGCGCCCGAAGTGTTCTCCACCAACGAGTGGACGGTGACCGCGATCTGCCTGCTGCTGCTGGTCGGCGCCTTCGCCAAGTCGGCGCAGCTGCCGCTGCACACCTGGCTGCCCGACGCGATGGAGGGACCGACCCCGGTCTCCTCGCTGATCCACGCGGCGACGATGGTGACGGCCGGCGTCTACCTGATCGCCCGCACCCACGTGCTCTTCGTGCTCGCCCCGACGGCGGCTGACGTCGCCGCCTTCACCGGCCTGGCGACGCTGCTCGTCGCGGGGACGATCGCGATCGCCCAGACCGACCTGAAGCGGGCGATCGCCTACTCGACGATGAGCCAGATCGGCTACATGGTGATGGGCGTCTCGATCGGCGCCTACGCCCAGGGCCTCTTCCACCTGATGACGCACGCCTTCTTCAAGGCGCTGCTCTTCATGGCGGCCGGCTCGATCATCTCGGCGATGGCGAACCGCCAGGACATCGACCGGATGAGCGGCTTCTGGAAGGCGATGCGCTTCACCTCGGTCCTCTTCCTGATCGGCAGCCTGGCGCTGGCGGCCTTCCCGCTCACCTCGGGCTTCTTCTCCAAGGACTCGATTCTCGCCTTCGCCGAGGCGCGCGGCGGGATGTACGAGTGGATGGCGATCGGCGGCTACGTCGGCGCCTTCCTCACCGCGATCTACACCTTCCGGCTGGTCTTCCGGGTGCTGCCCGGCGACCCCTGCCCCGAGGCGAGACATCTGATCGAGAGCGGCGAGCTGTACCACGGGCCGCCGATCAACCCGGCGACCGAAGAGGAGGAGGACACCGAGGTCGGCTTCCCCGGCGCCCACCACCACATCGCCGAGCAGTCGAAGCCGATGGCGGTGGCGATGGCCGTGCTCGGCTTCGGTGCGCTGTTCGCCGGCCTCGTCCAGGTCCCCGGCGTCACCGACGTGCTCTTCAAGTTCCTCGACCCGGCCTTCGCCAACTCACCGCTCAGCGAGGTCCACCCGAGCGTCGGCGCCGAGTGGCGCGGGCTGGCGATCGGCGGCCTGATCTCGATCCTCGGCATCGCCACCGCCTGGTTGCTCTGGGTGCGCCAACCGGAGCTGCCAGCGCTCTTCCGCGAGCGGCTGCGCCCGGTCTACCTGCTTTGTCTCAACAAGTGGTACTTCGACGAGGCGATCGACTTCCTCGTCGTGCGCCCGGCGCTGGCGATCGGCCGCTTCGCCAACCGGACCTTCGAGCGCCTCGTCGTCGACGGGCTCGTGATCGGCACCGAGGACGTGGTCGGTGGCGGCGGTCGCCTCGTCCGCATCGTGCAGAGCGGCTACGTGCGCGGCTACGCCCTGCTGCTGATCGTCGGCTTCGCCGGCCTCGCCCTCTACTTCCTGCTCTCAAGCTCATGATCAACTCGCTGCTCTGGACACCGCTCGCCTTCGGCCTCGTCGGCCTCTTCCTGCCGCGGCGGCTGGCCGGCTGGTGGGCGACGCTGGGCGCGGCGGTCACACTGGCGATCGCGATCGCCCTGCTCGCCGGCTTCGACTCGGGGGCGGCGGGACTGCAGGACACGGTCGACGTCAGCTGGATTCCCGGCCTCGGTGTCGATTACAGCCTCGGACTCGACGGCCTCAACGTCTTCCTCGTCCTGCTCACCGCGGTGCTGTGGACGGCGGGCACCGCCTTCGCCGCCTTCCGCGAGCAGGAGCGGCCTCACCTCTTCTTCCTGATGATGCTGCTCGGCGAGACCGCGACCCTGGGCGCCTTCGTCGCCCAGGACCTGCTCCTCTTCGTCCTCTTCTTCGACCTGATGCTGGTCCCGTTCTACTTCCTCTTCGGCGCCTGGGGGAGCGACCGCGAGGACGGGCCCACCGCCTCGGCGGCGACGCTGAAGATGATCGTCTACACGCTGATCGGCTCGCTGCTGATGCTGGTCGGGGCGATCGCAACCGCGATCATCGCCGCCGACGGGGGCCACGTCACCTTCTCGATCGCCGAACTTGCCAAGCACCCGATCGGGGAGGGAAGCCAGCGCTGGATCTTCTGGTTCTTCGCCGCAGCCTTCCTGGTCAAGATGCCGGCCTTCCTCCTGCACGGCTGGATGCCGGACGCCTACCGGGCGGCGCCACTGCCGGTGCTGGCGGTCTTCTCTGGCGTATTGGCCAAGGTCGGCGCCTACGGCTTCCTGCGCGTCGTGCTGCCGGTTTTCCCCGACGCGGCGGTCGAATTCCAGGAGGTGATCCTGGTGATCGCCCTGGCCTCGATCCTCTACGGCTCGGTGATGGCCTTCACCCAGACCAACGTGCGGCTCGTCGCCGGCTACTCCTCGGTGGCACAGCTCGGCTTCATCACGGCCGGGATCTTCGCCCTTTCCAGCGATGGCGCCGACGGCGCGGTGCTGCAGATGGTCAACCACGGCCTCGTCGTCGCGCCGCTCTTCGTCATCGTCGCCATCCTCGCCGAGCGCTCGGGGACAGAGGATCTGCGCGAGATGGGCGGGATGGCAACGCGGGCACCTGTGCTCGCCGCGCTCTTCCTAATCGTCACCCTGGCGACGCTGGCGATGCCGGGCTCGGCCAATTTCGTCGGCGAGTTCTACATCCTCAACGGGCTCTTCGACTCGAAGATCGTCTACGCGATAGTCGCGATCAGCGGCGTCGCGATGAGCGCCTACTACGCGCTGCGCCTCTACCAGCGGACCATGCACAACCGGCTGGCCGGGGGGGTCGAATCGCGCGAGATCGGGTGGCGGGACGGCGTCGTCCTGGTCCCGCTGGTCGCCTGCATCTTGGGACTGGCGCTCTATCCGCAGCTGATTCTGAAGCGGACCGATTCCTCAGTGGCCAGATCCGTAGCGGCAACGGTTGGGGGGCCGTCGGGGGGGCCTCCCAAAACGCAGGCTCGCGCGGATGGGGAATCGCCTCTCGCATGCGCCGGCGGCGAGGCCTGCTCAGTGTTTTGGGAAACCCCCCCGACGGCCCCTTCACGAAGCGGATCTAGACAGTGAATTTCCACGCGCCGCATATCGACTACGCAGCGCTGTCGCCGGTGCTGGCGCTGACGGTCGGTCTCTGTGTCGTCCTGCTCACCGCCGTGTTCAACCCCCTGCGACGGACGGCGCCTTTCTTGAGCTTGTTGACCTTGGGCGCGGCCGCAGGGCTCTTGGCCTGGCAATGGAACGACCCGACTTCCCTCATCTCGGGTGCCCTGCGCCTCGACGACCTGGCGATCTCGATCTCGCTGATCGCGGTCCTCACCGCCTCCTTCGCCGTCCTCTTCTCGCTCGGCGAGCCGGCGACGGACCAGGCCGGCTCGGGCGAGTACCACGCGCTGCTGCTCGGCTCGGTGCTGGGGATGACGCTGCTGGCGCAGGCGACCAATCTGGTCACCTTCTTCGTCGCGATCGAGACGCTCTCGATCCCCCTCTACATCCTCTGCGCCGCCAACCTGCGGCGCGAGCGCTCGCTCGAGTCGGGGCTGAAGTACCTGATCGTCGGCTCGCTCGGCTCGGCGACGCTGCTCTACGGGATGGCACTGCTCTACGGCGGCTCAGGCTCGACCGCCTTTGCCGGGATCGCCGCCGGCATCTCGCAGAAGGGCGTGCTCGGCGACCCGCTCGTCCTGATCGGGATCGGCATGACGGCCGTCGGCCTCGCCTTCAAGACCTCGGTCGCCCCCTTCCACCAGTGGACGCCCGACGTCTACGAGGGGGCGCCGACGCCGATCACCGGCTTCATGGCGGTGGCGACCAAGGTGGCGGCCTTCGCCGTCTTCGTCCGCTTCTTCGACGTCGCGCTGGCGCCGCAGGCGAGCGACTGGCAACCCGCGCTGGCCGTGCTCGCGGCGATCTCGATCGTCGTCGGCAACGTCGGCGCCCTCGGCCAGGACTCGCTGAAGCGGCTGCTCGGCTACTCCGGCATCGCCCAGGCCGGCTACATCCTCGGCGGTCTTGTCGTCGCCAGCGAGGCCGGTGTCAACGCGCTCGTCTTCTATCTGGTCGGCTACGCCTTCATGAATCTGGCCGCCTTCGCCGTCGTCGTCGCCCGCGAGCGCGAGACGCACTTCGGCGACCACATCGAGGGCATCCGCGGCCTCGGTGCCGAGCGCCCACAGCTCGCCTGGCCACTGACGATCTCGATGCTCGGCCTCGCCGGTCTGCCTGCGACCGTCGGCTTCATCGGCAAGCTCTACCTGATCGAGGCCCTGGTCGAAGGCGACTACACCTGGCTCGCGGTCTTCATCGCCGTCGGCACGATGATCTCCCTCGCCTACTACCTGCGCGTCGTCGCGGCGATGTGGATGCGCCCCGACGCCGAAGCAGTTCCGGCGATCGCCGGCGCCTCACCCGAGGCCGACCCGATCGACCCCAACGCCGGCCGCCGCTGGTACCTCGTCGCTCCCGCCCTGCTCGCCGCCGCAGCGACGATCTTCTTCGGCGTGATCCCCCAACCCCTAGTTGAGCTCGCTCAACACGCTGGCTCGTCGCTCTTCTAACTCGACGTTCACATTGCTGGCGTGGGAAGGGTGCCCCTCGCCCCGACAAGTGCCTCGCCAATTGGCTCGGCACTTTGAGTATCCGCCGGTTCGAGGGGCACCCTTCCCACGCCACCTGCCGCGAAATCGCCGATATGGTCAGCCGATGACTTCGCCTAAAGCTCTTTCAGCGCGAACCATGTGCGAGGCGTTCCAGATCACCGCGGAAGAGTGGGCGGACAGCCCGGCGCTGCGGCTGAAGGACACGGACTACGAGGCGAGCTGGGACGAGTACGCGGCGACGGTGCGCAGGCGAGCCGCCGGACTCGCGGCGCTGGGGGTGAAACGCGGCGACACGGTCGGCTTCATGCTGGTCAATCGGCCGGCGCTGCATCTCACCGACGCTGCCGCGATGCACCTGGGCGCCACCTGCTTCTCCGTCTACAACACGTCCTCGCCCGAGCAGGTCGAGTACGTGGTCGGCAACGCCGGCAACAGGGTGCTCGTCACTGAGCAGGCCTTCCTCGACATCGTCCTCGCCGTCCGCGACAAGATCGAGGGCCTCGAGCACGTCGTCGTCATCGACGGCGAGGCGCCGGAGGGAACCATCTCGATCGAGGAGCTGGAGGAGATGGGCGATCCCGACTTCGACTTCGAGGCCGCCTGGCGCGCGGTCGAGCCCGACGACGTGCTCTGCCTGATCTACACCTCGGGCACGACCGGGCCACCCAAGGGCGTGCAACTTACGCACGCGAACATGGTCGGCGTCTGGCGCGCCTGCGACCAGATCCGCGTCGTCGAGCCGGGCGGCCGCAGCATTTCCTTCCTACCAAGCGCCCACATCGCCGACCGCTGGGCGGCGCTCTACGGGCAGATGATCTTCGGCACCTGCGTCCACTGCTGCCCCAACCCGCGCGAGATGGTCTCGTACTCGATCGAGGTCAAGCCAACCGTCTGGGGCGGCGTGCCGCGAATTTGGGAGAAGCTGAAGGGCGCCCTGGAGGTCGGGATGGCCGCCGAGCAGGACCCCGAGAAAAAGGCAAGGGTCGAACAGGCGATGGAGGTCGGCCGACGCCGCGTCGCCGCCTACATGGACGGCGGCGTGCCCGACGACCTGCAGGCCGAATGGGACAAGGCCGACGAACAGGTCTTCTCCAAGATCCGGAGCATGCTCGGCCTCGACGAGGTCGAATCGTTCGTCGTCGGCGCGGCGCCGACCCCGCCCGAGGTTCTCGAGTTCTTCCTCGCGATGGGGATCGAGATCTGCGAGACGTGGGGGATGTCGGAGACGAGCGCGATCGCGACCCTCAACCCGCCCGGCAGCATCCGGGTCGGGACTGTCGGCCCGCCGATCCCGGGAACCGAGCTGAAGCTGGCCGAGGATGGCGAGGTGCTGATCCGCGGGCCGCAGGTGATGAAGGGCTACCGCGACATGCCCGAGAAGACTGCCGAGGCACTTGACGACGAGGGCTGGCTGCACAGCGGCGACATCGGCGAATTCGACGACGAGGGCTACCTGCGGATCGTCGACCGCAAAAAGGAGCTGATCATCAACGCGGCCGGCAAGAACATGTCGCCGGCAAACATCGAGGCGAAGCTGAAGGCGGCATCTCCGCTGATCGCCCAGGCCGTGGCGATCGGCGACAGTCGCCCCTTCAACGTGGCGCTGTTCGCCCTCGATCCCGAAACGCTCGCCGCACGCGGCGCTTCCGCCGGAGACCCGGCCGTCGCCGAGGAGATCGCGCGGGCGGTCGAGGCGGCAAACGCCCGCCTCTCCCGCGTCGAGCAGATCAAGCGCTACGAGGTGCTCGAGGGCGAGTGGCTCCCGGGCGGCGAGGAGCTGACCCCGACGATGAAGCTCAAGCGCCGCCCGATCGAACGCAAGTACGAAGCAGAGATCGAGGCGCTGTACTCAGACTAACCAGACTATCGGCAGCGATGCATCAGATATACATTTGAAGTTCGAGATCGAGGAGTACCAAACTGCCGGTCAATCATGAATGGAGAATCTTCCAATCCAAGGGTGCCAGCGGGCTGGTACCCAGACCCCACCCAAGCCGCCACCCAGCGCTACTGGGACGGCAGCACTTGGACAGACCACTGTGCGCCGCTGACCGCCCCACCAGTCCAGCCACCGGCAACACGAACGTTCGAGATCTCGCCTCGGCTCGCACTGGGACTGCTCGGGGCCATCGCCGCCGTGGTCGGCACATTCCTGCCTCACGCTGAAAGCGTCAGCCTGCTGCACATTGCCCGTAACACATTGATCTCCACCGGTGACGGGCTAATTGTCATAGTCCTCGCGCTCGGTGGCGGCGCGGCAGCCGTGCGCGACGCGACTAAGCCAACTATCAGCTGGTCGCTGATTGTGATCGGCGTGGTACTCGCGGGCTTTGGGTACCTTGAGGCCCAACCTGAGCAGCTCAAGGTCGTTAACGGCTTGGGTCAGGAAGTCGAAGCCACTGCCGGCCCAGCTGTGTGGGCAGTAGGCATCGGAGGAGGTTTGCTCGCGCTGGCCGGGCTTGCACGCGGGAACCGCTCCGATACAGACCCTCCGCAGAGCGCACACGCTTAGCCACACGGCAGCAACTACGCACAACGCAGCCACCCCGTTTGGCCTGAAAGGGTCCCGCGATCGGGGTCCTGCTCACAACCGCTGCAATCGTGCTGGCCGTCGGCGTCGGCGTGGGGGCCGAGCGACGCTGGCCGGCCGGGGCGGCGCGAGCGGCGCGGCGCTCGCTGACGCTGCTGCTCTACGTGCTGCTGCCGCCGGTGATCTTCTTCAACATCGCCGCCAGCTCGGTCGACCTCAGCCACGGGATCGGCCTGGCGCTCGGCATCGTCGCCTCCTCGCTGGGGGCGCTGCTGGCCTGGTGGGTGGCGAGCCGGGTGCTGAAGCTGGCGCGCTTCCAGGTCGGCGCCGTCGTCTGCACGGTGCTCAGCGTCAACACGGGCTACCTCGGCTACCCGCTGACCGTGGCCCTGCTCGGGCGCGACCAGCTCTCGACCGCGGTGCTCTACGACGTGCTCGTCACCGGGCCGTGTCTGCTGCTCGGCGCCTTCGCCGTCGGCGCCGCCTTCGGCACCAAGGCAGGCGAAGGCCCACGCGAGAGGGTGCGCGCCTTCTTCACCCGCAACCCGCCGCTCTACGCGGCGATCGCCGGCCTGCTCGCCCCCAGCGCCCTGGCTCCAGCCGCCCTCGTCGACATATCCCAGGCGCTGATCGTCGCGATCCTGCCGATCGGCTTCTTCGCCGTCGGCGCGACTCTGGCCGAGAACGCCGAGCATGGGGAGCTGCCGATGCCACCGCCGATGACCCGCCCGGTGGCGCTCGCGATCGTCACCCGGCTCGCAGTCGTCCCCGGCCTGCTGATGCTGTTGGCAGCACCGCTGATCGACCTTCCCGCCGCCTATCGCCTGCTCTCGGCGATGCCGTCGGGACTCAACTCGCTCGTGATCGCCCACGCCTATGGTCTTGACATGGAGATCACCGCCGAGGCCGTCACCTGGACGACCGCGATCGTCGTCGGCGCCTCATTGATCGCGGCGCTGGCGTTCTGATGCTGCACCACATCGGCATCGAGGTGAGGCCGGACGAGATCGAGCGCTCGATCGAGTTCTGGGAAGCGCTGGGCTTCGTCGTGGTCGAGCCGCCGGAGACGCTCCGCGAGTTCACCTGGTTGGAACGGGAGGGGACGCAGGTCCACCTGATGCCCACCGATGAGCCGACGGTTCCGCCCCGCGGTCACATGGCCATCGTCGCTCGCGATTTCGACCGGGACGTCGCCGCGCTACACGAGCTCGGCTTCGAGGTCGAATCGCGCCGCGAACACTGGGGCTCTCCCCGTGCCCGCGCGCTCGCACCCGGCGGCCACAGGGTCGAGCTGATGGCTGCGCCGCCGGAGGCCCAAATCGCTCATTGAAGGATTGTCCGCGAATGGCGCAGACAAGCCTTCAATGAACTGCCGGGTGGCCCGCCGGGGCGGGGTCTACGATGCGCCGGTGCGCTACCCGGTAGAGGACTTCACCGCCGAGGAGCGGGCTCTGCTCGCCCCTCACTTCACCAACCTGGACCGCCCGGTGTTCGCCCTCGTCAACCTGCCGGAGACAGTCAAGGGTGCGCTTTTTGCCCGCTATTCGCGGTATTCCGGGACAGTGCGTCGTCTCTATCTGGAGGAGTTCGCGGCCGACACGGAGGAAGGCGCCCGCCCCTTCGACGGCGCCGAGGGCGAGCGAGCGGCGGGGCTCTACGAGCGCGTCTTCGTCGGCTACGGCGACGACTCGATCGCCCAGGTCGGCGGCGCCCACGTCGCCTGCGAGTGGGTTTCGAACATCCTCACCAAGCTGCTGCAGCGCGGCCGTCTCGCCGCCTACCTCGAGCAGTCGACCCGCTACATCCCTTACGACGAGCCGCTGCCCGGGGACGCCGGAGGCGGCTACCGCTATTACCGCGACGACGAGCTCGGCCCTGAGTTCGGCGCCGCGATGGACGAGATCTTCGCGATCTACTCGCGTGCGCTGAGCGACGTCGAGGAGTGGGCTGCCGAGCGCTGGCCGCGCGGCGACGGCGAACCGGAGGGGCCATGGCGGCGCTCGATCCGGGCCAAGGCGCTCGACCTGCTGCGCGGCCTGCTGCCGGCGGCGACACTCAGCCACGTCGGCATCTACGCCTCCGGCCAGGCCTACGAGCAGCTCCTCCTGCGCTTGATGGCCTCGCCGCTGCCGGAGGCGCGCGAGTACGGCGGGATGATCCTGCGCGAGCTGAAGCAGGTGATGCCGAGCTTCGTATCCCGGGTCGAGCGGCCGGAGCGGGGGGGCGAGTGGATCTCCTACCTCGAGCGGCGACGCGAAGGCACCGAGGAGTGGGTCGCGCGGCTCGGGCTGGACCGGCGCGGGGCCGGCGAGGACGCACCGTCGGTCGAGCTCGTCCACGTCGACGGCAGCGAAGAGGACCTGCTCGCCGCCTGCCTCTTCGAGTCGGCGTCGGTCCCGGAGACCGAGGTCCTCGCCCGCCTCGACGTGCTCGACCCCGCCGAGCGGGCCGAGCTGCTCGCGGCGATGATCGGCGAGCGCGGCAACCGCCGCCACCGGCCCGGCCGCGGCTTCGAGGCGCTGCGCTACCGCTTCGAGATCGTCTCCGACTACGGCGCCTTCCGCGACCTGCAACGACATCGCATGCTGACCTGCCAGTGGCAGCGGCTGGGGCCGGACCTCGGCGCCGGCGTGCCCGAGGAGGTGCGGGAAGCCGGACTCGGCGACGATTTCGAGCGGGCCCTCGAGGTGTCGCGGCTCGAGTACGAGCGACTTGCGGCGGCCGGGCTGCGGGAGCAGGCGCCCTACGCGCTCAGCCTCGCCTACCGGATCCGCTACACGCTGGACCTGAACGCGCGCGAGGCGATGCACCTGATCGAGCTGCGCTCAGGTCGCGAGGGCCATCCCACCTACCGGGCGGTCGCGCAGGCGATGCACGAGCGGATCGCAGCGATCCATCCCGGGGTTGCGAGTGCCATGAGCTTCGTGGACAGCTCTACGGAACCGCGCCTGGAGAGAATCATGAGCGAGATCCGCACTCACCGAAAGCGGGCTCAAGCGGGCCAATCCCAGTAGGGACTCCGCTTAACTTTTTCGAGCGTCGGCGATGGCTGTCGCCCGAGGCAAATCCGCGAAAAAGTACAAGACGCTTCGCCCCTACTGGGATTGCCCCTTGTCGGAAGCTTCCTCTTCCTCTTCGGCTGAGGATGAGACGTCGCCGTCGGCTGGAGGGGGGGCAAGCTCGGCAGCGGCTTTTTCTCCTGGCGACGGCCAGGGGATTGGTTCTCCCGCGGCCCAGGCGGGGGGGCGGCCGCCGGGCAGCCAGCCGCCGATGACGAGGCCGAGGTAGGCGAACCAGATCAGGGCAATCGGCAGCAGCCCGAGCAGGACGGCGATCCCGAGCGCAATCCCCAGGGACCCCCAAAAGCGAGTCAGCAGCCCCGTGCGCAGTGCGTGCAGGGAGCAGTAGACCAGCGCGAAGGCGAGGGCCAGCCCCCCCACCAGTTCGATGACTTTGGCCGGGGCGCGCAGCGAAGCATCGTCGATCGCGTGCGTCGCGCTGTCGTCTTCGCGCTTTTCCGTGGCGCAGTCGGAGACTGCGCTCGCGCCCTTGCCGAATTTCCCCTGAAAGCCTTTTGCGTCGTCCTTGCGTTCAGAGCGGCATTCGTCCGAGGCTTCCTTGACGGTGAGGGTTGCGTGCGACTTGCCGGCCGTGAAGTCGGAGGCGGCTTCCTTCGCCGCCGCACCGGTGAGCAGTGCCCCGGCGGCCAGCGCCAACGGCGCCACCACGACCAAGGGGAGGAACTGCGAGCGCATCCGGTCGCTGCGCAACAGCGCCGCGCGGAACAGATAGATGAGCGGTGCGGTGAGCAGAATGAAGCTGGCGGCCTGCAGGATGCTGGCGAGCGTGACGCTGCCCCCGTGCCGATCGATTTCGAGCAGGCTCTCCGCTTCCCCTCCCCCACTGAACGAATTGGCGATGACGGCGGCGGCGATCAGGAAGGCGATCGCCGCGAACGTGGCGATCGCGGTGCGCAGCGACCAACGCGCCTCCCAGGCGAGCGCCCTGCGTCGGTCGCTCATGCCTCAGCCACGCTCGCGGAAGTAGAACTGCGGCAGGGCCCCTTCGATCACCTCGGCGGTCATCTTCTGGGCCACCTCGAGGTTGCCGGTGCGAACGGCGATGTCATCGAGGGTGACGATGCCCGCGAGCCTACCCGCATCGACGACGGGAAGCCGCCGGACGCGGTGTTGGATCATCAGCGCCGCCGCTTCCTCCAACTCCATCGCGGGCTCGCCGCAGATCAGGGGCCGGGACGCGTACTCGCCGACCGCCGACTCGGGATCCATCCCCTCGGAGAAGACACGCAGGGCGAGGTCGCGGTCGGTGACCATCGCCAGCGGGGCAGCGGCGGAATCGACGATCACGACCGAGCCGACGCGGTGCTCCCGCATCTGCCGGGCGACCGAGATCGCACTCGCCTCCGGAGCGGCGGTGACGACGCCGGGGGTCATGATCTCGCGCAGTTGCACTGGGCGTACGCTACCGACCGTGAGTGCCGAGAGAGAGCGGATCCCGGTCGTGCCACTGGAGGCCGGGGCCGGACCCGAAAACCCGCCGTGTCCGGCTTGCGGCGAGCCGCTCTTCGGCTGGATCGACAAGCGTCCGGGGCTGCGCGGGCCGGTGCGGCGCTGCGAGAGCTGCGGGCTCGGGGTCCTCGGCGACGCCGGCGGCGCGGCCGACGCGCTGGCCGAGCTCGACCGTTTGCACCGGGAGGAGGGGATGGCCCGGATCGACAACCGCGGGGCGATCTCGGCCTCGCTCGGCAACGCGGGCTGGGCCGGCCTCGAACCGGGCGCCCGTTACCTCTTCACCGTCGAGGCGGTGCGCAGGCTCGCCGCCAACCGCGACCAGGTCGTCGTCGCCACCCGCTGGTCGCCCGGCCGCGGCATCGCGCTGATGTGGCAAACGGTCCTCAACGGGCTCACCTTCGGCCGCAACGTCGCCCTCGGCGCCCTCGGCCGCTCGACCGCAGTCCCAGCCGAACGGCGCTGGCAACGCCGTCTCGACGCCGCGATCACCATCCTCGCCGCCCTTCCCGCCCTGCTCATCGCCATCCCTATAGAGCTGGCGGCAGCGGCCGCAAGGCGTGGCTCGGCCCTCGCCCTGCGCTTCGAGCTGCTCTGAGAAGGCGGGGCGAGGGGTGCCCCTCGAACCGGCGGATACTCAAAGTGCCGAGCTAATTAGCTCGGCACTTGTCGGGACGAGGGGCACCCCTCGCCCCGCCCTAAGAGAGCCCTTCGCGCGCCTCGCGCACCAGAGTCACAGCCTCGGGGAATAGCACCCGAATCGCGTCGCGAACCTGCATCGACTGCTCACCGGGGTCGCCGGACAGCTCGAGGCGGCCGATCGAGGCAACGGTCATCTCGACCGCGAGCCTGATCGCGTTGTCGGCCCAAGCGACGCGCTGCGAGGACTGCATCTGCTCGGAGAGCTCCTCCATGCGGGCGCGGAACTCGTCGGGGTCGCCGAAGAGGTTGAAGGGGCTGCCCTCCATAGGGCACATGAAAGCAGACCGAGAGTTGCGCGCAAGACGTGCCGATCTGCGCAACACGCGCGCGCCAGCGGCTCCTAGCTTGGGCTCGTGGCGGAGAGGAGAGATTCGCAGCGGGGATCGGCGAGCGTCGAGCAGGCCGGGCTCGTCGCACTCGTCGCGCTGCTGCTCGTCGCGGCGGTCGCGGCGGTCGCCGCCGGCGGCAAGGTCGACGCCGGACGGACGCTGGCGGGGGCACTGGGCAGGCGCATCGCCTGCGCCCCGCGCCTTCCGGATGCCTGCCGCCACCATCAGCTCGTGCCCGCCTACGGCTGGCCACTGGCCCGGCTGGTCCGGGCGCTGGCGCCGTCGCCGGCGACGAGAAGCGGACCGAGCGGGCTGCCCCTGAGTCCCGTCGACTTCCGCCACTGCCGCCACGAGAGCTGCGCCGTCGCCGCAGGTCCCCACCTGACGGCATCGGGGCGCCGCACGACGGCCTTCACCGAGATCGCCGACCGGCGCCGCACGCTCGGCTGGGTCGAAATCGCCTACTGGCTCTATCGGCCGGGCCTCGGCTGGGAACGAATCGTCCGCCAGGCAGGCAAGACACAGATCGAAGCCGCCGCCCATGTACGCGTCCTGCTCCGCGACGACCCGGCCCTCGTCCCGCTGGAGACGCTGCCCGGGCGCAACCACTACGAGTTCCCGGCCGACGAACGGCCGCCGTGGCAGTGGCACGTCGCCGGTCGCTATACCGGGTGGTCCAGCTAGGAATCGCCGCCGTTCGACACGCAAGCGCGATGTCTACGAAGTGGCGGTCAGCCGCCGCTTGCGCAAGAAATCGAACGCTTTGCGGATGCCAACCAAGATCAGCATGACGAGCTCCCAAAAGAACAGACCGATAATTCCCCAGGGGAACAAATACGATTCAGCGCCATCGGAGCCGCCTTCATACACGTGGCCGCTCAAATCGAGAGCCGCCATAGCAATGAACGGACCGGCGAGTGCGGCCACGACCCACCATCGACCGACGATCAAGGGTAGGAGAACTACTGAGGCGAAAAAGACCTCCCCGGTCCCGCCGTTCAGCCAGTCCGACACCCCCATCACAATCCCGGCGGCTACCGTCAGAACGATACGAGCCTTGGTGCTCATGCCGGACTGTACCCAGGTGGGCTAGCGCCGTTACTCGACCGCGTGCTCCGAAGGCGGCGGCGTACATTTACTAATTGGCTTTATCCACCGACGATCGGGTGGAACCGTGTTGTCCGCCGGGCGACCCAGGCCGACGTAGATGCCGCCTCGGGCACCGCTGTCCTACTCAAAGACGACCCGATGCTCGTCCCGCTCGAGACCCTGCCCGGCCGCAACCACTACGAGTTCCCTCCTGGCGAGCAACCGCCCTGGCGCTGGAGGATCGAGAGCCGCTATCCCGGCTGGTCGAGCTAGGCCTTGGCGTTCAGCCAGCGCTGGCGCAGGAAATCGAACACCTTGCGGACGCCGACCAAGATCAGCATCAAGTTCCCCGAGAGGACTAGGAAAAGAACAAAAAAGGCAAATCCGAATTCGTATTCGAGACCACCATCGGAATCGCCTTCAGGCATATGGCCGGTCAATTCGAGAGCCACTCCAGCAACCAGCGGGCCGGCAAGGGCGGCCACGACCCACCATCGACCGACGATCAAGGGGAGGAGGAGTACCGAGACGTAAAAGGCAATGCCCCAAACGTCGCCCAGCCCAAGCAACACCCCCATCGCAACCCCAGCGACTACCGTCAAAACGACACCAGTCTTGGTGCTCATACCGGACCGTACCCAGCCCAGGTAGCGCCGTTACTCGACCGCCTGCTCCAACCGCGGCGGCGTACATTTACTAATTGGCTTTATCCACCGGGCCTCGGGTGGTCACGAACGACTCGCCGCGCAACCCAGGCGGACGTCGAAGCGGCGTCCCACACCGAGGTCCTTCTCAAGGACGACCCGGCACTCGTTCCGCTCGAGACCCTCCCGAGCCGCAACCACTACGAGTTCCGCCCAGCGAACAGCCGCCGTGGCAGTGGCGCGTGCTGGGCCGCTACCCGGGCTGGTCCAGCTGAGCGGCCGCCGCGACATCGTGGCGGCCACTTTCCGTCGGCATACAGACCGTGGCGCGTCGCAGCGACTCACGCCTGTCGGCGTTGATTGGATGTCGCACCCAGAGGAGGTGGGTTCCCCCGGGCGGCGCAACGACTCCGCCGCGAGCCGGATTGCCAGCCATCCAGACCTCTGCGCGATCACAGGTGTTCAGCACCCGCCAACGCCATTTGAAGCTGACAACGCTGAGCACGAACTCCTCTCCGTCCGTCCGACGAATGAGGACCAACGTGGGTGAGCCGTTGGCGAAGCCAGGCACTTCGCGAAATCGGCACTCCCACGCCTGCCAAGGGTGATGACGGACAAACCACCAGATTCGGACTGCGTTGCAAAGGCAGCTAATGCCTACGGCAGAGATAAGGATCCCCGCGCTACCGGCCGCTGGCGACAATCCCCCTACGACGGCAGACAGCAGCAGCCCTCCGAGCACAATCCCGAGCGCCCGGGCCGCATACCAGCGAACCGCAACGCGCGTCGCTTTCGATCCCAACGCAGGGCTGTCCGGCGGATTGGTAGGAGGATCGATCATTGCATCCTCTCTGTGAAGTTGGCTAGAGCGCTCAGGGCACGATCTCTGCGAACAGAACCATCGATGCCTCTATCGGCCTCTTTCAATTCCAGCTTGAGACGACTCGCCCGAGGCGGAAGGAGCACTTGTTATCAAGAGGCTCTATCGGCCGGGCCTCGGCTGGGAACGAATCGTCCGCCAGGCAGGCAAGACGCAGATCGAAGCCGCCGCCCACGTGCGCGTCCTGCTCCGCGACGACCCGGCCCTCGTCCCGCTGGAGACGCTGTCCGGGCGCAACCACTACGAGTTCCCGGCCGACGAACGGCCGCCGTGGCAGTGGCACGTCCACCCCCTCTACCCCGGCTGGTCGAGCTAGTGAGGCATCATGACAGCACAATTGTTGATGCTATGATGCTTCACATGCGGACGACGGTCACCCTCGACCCCGATGTCGCCGCCAAGCTGAAGGAGGAGACCCGCAAGCGAGGGATCTCCTTCAAGGAGGCGCTCAACTCGAGCGTTCGCCGCGGCCTTGAGCGGGGCGAAGCCAAACCGCGGCCTTACCGCCTTCCCCCTCCCCAGCGATTGGAAGCCAGACCTGGAGTCAATCTCGACAAGGCCCTGCAGCTGGCCGGTGAACTCGAAGACGCCGAGACGATGCGCAAGCTCCGGCTCGGCAAGTGAAGCTGCCCGACGTCAACCTTCTGGTGTACACGGCCGACGAGTCCTCCCGTCACTATGCCCAGGCAAGAACCTGGCTCGAGCGGACGCTTTCGGGAACCGAGGAGGTGGGCTTCGCTTGGATGGTGCTGCTTGGGTTCGTTCGGATCTCAACCAACCCATTCGCCTTCGGCAACGCCCTCGCGCCCGCTCGGGCCTTCGAGTTCGTCGATAGCTGGCTCGGAGCACCTGTTGCAACGGTCGTCCACCCGGGCCGACAGCACGCGGGCCACATGCGGGAACTGCTCATGCCGCTTGGCACGGCCGGCAACCTGACCACCGACGCCCACCTCGCCGCCCTCGCCATCGAACACGGTGCCGAGCTCTGTTCCAGCGACAACGACTTCTCGCGCTTCGAGGGGCTGCGCTGGATCAATCCCCTCCTCGCTGAGGCCTAGCGTCCCCCAGCGGGCGACGCGCTCGGCCGCGCGGCTTCCAGCTCCGCCTCGTCTTGAGCTTGTTTGATCAGTCCTCTCCAATCCGTCGTGCGGAAGACGAGCAGGATGGCGGCGAAGCCGAGCAGGACCGACCAGGCCGCCATCGCGATCTGTGTCCCGACCGAGAAGGAGAGGACGGCGGAGCGCGAGGGGCCGTTCAGCGTCGCCACCAGCAGGGCCTGCTGGGCGCCGGCGCCGCCGGGGGTGAAGGGGACGATCGTGGCGATCGCCTGCACGCTCATCACCAGCATCACGCTGCCGACCGAGCCGCCGATGTTGAACGCCTCGAGGAAGAACCAGAAGGCGGCGAAGCGGCAGAGCCAGCCGATCCCCTGCCAGGCCCAGACCTCGCGCAGGTAGCGGCGCGGCTGGGCGAGGATGGCGAGGCCCTGTTTGACCCGGTCCCAGAAGCGCCGCACGTGGTGGGCGAGGTAGTAGACGCCGATCGCGGTCGCCAGAAGAAGGACGCCGAGGACGACCAGCAGCGTCCGCGGGTGGTTGGCCCAGAAGGAGATCTCGAAGGCCGGCAGGTGGGGTAGTTGCGGCGGCTTCGGCAGCAGCCCCTGCGAGATCGCGTAGAGGAGGACGAGGATGCCGGCGGTCATGTCGAAGACCGACTGGACGAGGAAGGACGAGGTCACCGCCGGGTAGGAGGAGTGCGGGATCTGGCGCTTGACGAGGAAGACCTTGGTGACGTCGCCGGCGCGAGCGGGGACGATCGCGTTGATGCCGGCGCCGGCCAGGTAGGCGGCGGCGAGCCGCAGGAAGGAGATCGGCGTGCCGGGATATGCCGCGCGCAGGACGTTGCGCCAGGCCCAGGCGCGCGAGAGCTGCATCCCCGCCAGGAAGGCGAGCGCGAGCACGAACGGGGTCCAGCGTATGTCGGAGAGGTGCTCGAAGAACGCCGTCGCGGCGTTGAAGAAGGAGTTGAAGCTCGATGCGAGATCGGCGAGTGGCATCACGGCTACACTAGCCCGCTCGTGTCAGAGACCGAGACGCAGATCCCGGCCGCCAGCTCCCTGTCCGACCCCGCCGACGAGGCGATGTGCGCGCGTGCCCGCGAGCGCTACACGGCCGATCGCAAGAGTCGCTTCCGCCGTCGCCGCAAGCGCCACGCGGAGCTGCCCAACCTGATCATCGTCGGCGGGCTCAAGTGCGGCACTACGAGCATCCATCACTACCTCGGCCTGCACCCCCAGATCCAGATGTCGAAGCCGAAGGAGCTCAACTTCTTCGTCGAGGAGCTGAACTGGGACCTCGGCCTCGACTGGTACGCGAGCCGCTTCGACGACCGCTTCACGGTGCGCGGCGAGTCCTCGCCTCATTACACGAACCTGCCCCGCTACCGCGGCGTGCCGGAGCGGATCAAGGCGCACTGCCCCGACGCGCGCCTGCTCTACATGGTGCGCGACCCGATCAAGCGCATCCTCTCGCACTGGGTGCACGCAACCGGCGCAGGCTATGAGACCGGCGACATGGTCGAGGTCCTCTCCCGTCCCGACACCTCGTACATGAACCGCTCCATGTACTGGATGCAGCTGCAGCCCTACCTCGAGCACTTCGACCGCGAGCAGATCGAGATCGTCACCCAGGAGGAGCTGCAGGGCGAACGCGAAGAGACGATGCGCAGGGCCTTCGCCTTCGCCGGCGTCGACGAGAGCTTCACCTCCGAGCAGTTCGACCGCGAGTGGGAGAAGTCGAGCGCCAAGCAGGGCGACAAATACCAGTTGATGGAGAAGCTGATCAAACTGCCGGGCTTCCGCTCCTTCGATCGCAACTTCGATCGGCTGCCGGAGTCGATGCGCTGGATCGTCGAGAAGGTCGTCCACGATCCCGAGAAGCCGGCCGCGCCGAAGCCGAAGCTGCCCGACGATCTCTTCGAGACGATCCGCGGTCGTTTCGGCGAGGACGTCGCCGCGCTGCAGAGGTTTGCCGGCCGAGAGTTCGCGGGCTGGCATGATTATGCGTGAGCATGGGACCGGAGGGGAGACGGACGAGGCATAAGCCTCCGCCCCGTCGCCGTAGGGCCGTCGCGCTGGCGGTTGCCCTGGTGGCGCTGACATCGGCGCTGGCGACGGGAGCCGGCAGCGCCTGCGCGGCGACCACCAACCTGCGCCCAAACGAAGACCTCTCGTCCACCGGCTCGTGGACCGCAGTCGGCGCTCCGACCGCGTGGGGAGCGCTGGACGACAACGTCACCCAGGCGCAGACCCCCTCCAACTCCGACTACATCGCGTCCAGCGGCGCCTCCGGCTACACGACCGTCGGCCTGAAGACGATGTCGCTGGCGGGGGCGACCGGGGTCCAGATGACCGCCTGGGTATACAAGGCGACGGCAGGCGAAGCGACCTTCGACGTGCTCAAGTCGGACAACGGCACGCGGGTCGGCAGGACCATCGCCACGGCGTCCGGCTGGATCTCCGTCCCACTCGCAGAACCCCTCAGGCAACCCGAACTCGACACCGCGGTACTGAGGATCCGCTCGGCGCTATCCCAGCCCCAGCAGGTGCTGGCCGGGTTCCTCGCCGTCACCTACACGCCGGCGACGGCCTCGGTCTACTGGGGCGCCCGCATGGACGGCGAAGTCTATGGCGGGGGCGGCGATGCGCCCTGGAGCAGCTCGACCTGGAACACCTTCGAGTCCCACGCGGGCAGGACGGCCTCGCTGGTCCACTTCGGCCAGCCGGCGCCGTGGGACCAGGCCTTCTCCTCCCAGCCGCTGGAACTGACCAGGGCGCGAGGGGCGATCCCCCTGATGGACATGGGAAGCGAAGGGGCGAGCCTTGCCGAAATCGCCAGCGGGGCGAGGGACTCCTACCTCACGACCTGGGCGAAAGCTGCCCGCAGCTACGGCAAGCCGTTCTTCCTGCGCTGGGACTGGGAGATGAACGGCACCTGGTTCCAATGGGGCGAAGAAGCCGCGGCCAGCCCGTCGCAGTTCAAAAGCGCCTGGCGCCACTTCCACGACGTCGTTGAAGCGCAGGGGGCGACGAACGTCACCTGGGTGTGGTGCCCCAACTCGAAGTTCAAAGGGGCCACATCGCTCTCCTCGCTCTACCCCGGCGCGGAATACGTCGACTGGACCTGCGTGGATGGCTACAACCACGGCAAGAACCCGATCAAGCTGGCGCGCTGGCTCGCGTTCTCCACCGTGTTCGGGTCGACCTACGCGACGCTGCTCAACCTGGCGCCGGAAAAGCCGGTGATGATCGGCGAGGTGGCCTCGACGGAGATCGGCGGCTCGAAGGCGAAATGGATAGCCGACGGTTTCGCAACGCGCCTGCCGGTCAAATTCCCCCGGATCAAGGCGGTGAGCTGGTTCAACTGGAACATCCCCGTGGGCGAAAGCCGCTGGGACTGGCCGATCGAGTCCTCCGCATCCGCCCAGGCGGCCTTCTCGAACGTGATCTCCTCCCCCTACTTCGCCAGCAACACCTTCGGCAGCCCTACCAGCCTGACCAAGGTCCAGCCGCTTCCCTAGCTTGCGACGGCTGGCCCCCGATCCCGGCGAGACGACGGTCGAGCGGCAGCTCGACGCCTACCGGCCATGGGAGGAGGCACGCGACGGCCGTCCCTTCGTCGCGACGAACTTCGCCGTCACGCTCGACGGGCGGGCGACGATCGGGGGCACGTCAGGTGCGATCGGCTCCGATACCGACACCGCGATGCTGGTCGGGCTGCGCAGCCGCTTCGACGCGGTGATGATCGGGGCGGGGACGATGCGGGCGGAGCGCTATGGCGACATGGTCCCGCGGCAGGAGGTGCGCGACGCTCGCGAGGCGCTCGGCCTTCCCTCCGTGCCGCTGATGATCCTCGTCAGCGGCCGCCTCGACCTGCCCTGGGACGCACCGCTCTTCGCCGATGGCGGTGGCCGGGTCCTGATCTTCACCTCCTCGGAGACCGAGCCGCCGGAGACGACGGCCGACGTCCGGGTCGTCCGCCACGAGGACAGCGTCGACCTCGGCGCTGCCCTGCGTCAACTGCGCGACGAGCACGGCGTCCGCGCCCTGCTCTGCGAGGGCGGGCCCCGTTTGCACGGCCAGCTCTGGGCGGCCGGCCTCGTCGACGAGCTCTTCCTCACCATGGCCCCCCGGCTGACTGGGGGCGACGGGCCGCGCATCGTCGAGGGGCAGGCCCTGCCGAAGATCGCCGAGCTGGAACTCGCCTGGCTATTGGAGGAGAGCGGCGAGCTCTTCTCCCGCTATCGGCGCCGCTGAGCTAGGTTTCCCGCTCATGGACTTCACGCCGAGCCCCCAGGTCGAGACGCTGCGCGAGCGCATCCTCGACTTCATGGACGAGCACATCTACCCGCAGGAGCGGGAGATCATGGAAGCGCTCGACGCCGAGGTCGCGCCGGGCGTCCCCTACCCGAAGATCCTGGTCGAGATCCGCGAGCGAGCCCGGAGCGAGGGGCTGTGGAACCTCTTCATGCCCGACGAGCGCTACGGCCCCGGCTTGTCCAACTGGGAATACGGGCTGCTCTGCGAGGAGATGGGGCGTAGCCCGGCGGCGGCGCCGATGGCCTTCAACTGCTCGGCGCCGGACACGGGCAACATGGAGATCCTCGCCGAGCACGGCTCCGACGAGCAGAGGGAGCGCTGGCTCGAGCCGCTGCTCGAGGGCCGCATCCGCTCCTGCTTCTCGATGACCGAGCCCGAGGTGTCGGGCTCGGACCCGACGCTGCTGCAGGCGCGCGCCGTGCGCGACGGCGACGACTGGGTGATCGACGGGCACAAGTGGTTCACCTCGGGAGCGATGGGGGCCGAGCTGGCGATCGCGATGGTCGTCACCGACCCCGACGCCAACCCCTACGCGCGCGCTTCGATGATCTGCGTGCCGACCGACAACCCCGGCTTCAACCTGGTGCGGCCGATACCGGTGATGGGCCACTCGGCCGGCCCCGGTCACTGCGAGATCCGCTACGAAGAATGCCGCGTGCCGGCGAGCAACCTGCTCGGCGGCCAGGGGATGGGCTTCGTCGTCGCCCAAGACCGGCTCGGGCCGGGGCGCATCCACCACTGCATGCGGGCGATCGGCACCGCGGAGCGGGCGCTGGAGATGATGTGCCGCCGCGCCAGCGAGCGCGAAGCCTTCGGCGGGCCGCTGGGCGACAAGCAGTTCGTCCAGGAGGCAATCGCCTCCTCGCGGATGGAGATCGACCAGGCGCGCCTGCTGACGATGTACGCAGCATGGAAGATGGACACCGAGGGCAAGCGCGCCGCCCGCCAGGCGATCTCGGCGATCAAGATCGTCGCCGCCAACATCGTCATGGACGTGCTCGACCGCGCGATCCAGGTCCACGGCTCGCTCGGCATGACCGACGACACCCCCCTCGCCGCCCTCTGGCGCTTCAGCCGCATGCTGCGCCTGGCGGACGGCCCCGACGAGGTCCACAAGATGGTCCTCGCCCGCCGCGAGCTCAACCGTTGGGCAAAGCGCGCCGAGGCCGAGGCGGCAGGGGAACTGGACCCGAAGCACGCTCGGCGCGCGATCTGAGCTTCTAGCTAGATAGTTAGCTAGAAGTGCTAAGGTTGTCGCGTGGCCAAAGTCGGCATGCACGAGGCAAAGAGCAACCTCTCGAAACTGGTCGAGCGGGTCGAAGCCGGCGAGGAGATCGTGATCACTCGGCGCGGTGAGCCAGCGGCGCGACTCGTCCCCGAGCGGAGGGGCGGCGGCTTCGCCTCTCTCGCTGGGGCCTGGCGCAACCGGGTGCGGATCGCCGACGACTTCGACGAGCTGCCCGACGATCTTGCCGAGTCGCTCGGCATGCGCCACTGACCCTCCTGCTCGACACGCACGTCGTGCTCTGGTGGATGGCCGGCGAACGGGAGCGCCTTGGGAAGAAGGCAGCCGCTGCCATCGGCGCGCCAGGCGCCCGCATCCTGATCAGCGCAGTAGTGGTCTGGGAGGTCGCGATCAAGCGCCGGCTCGGCAAGCTCGAGGCGCCGGCCGACCTGCTCGAGCGATTGGAACAGGCGGGCGTCGACCTGCTGCCGATCACCGCTCGCCACACCGATCGAGTCGGCACGCTTCCGATGCTCCACCGCGACCCGTTCGACCGCCTGCTCGTCGCCCAGACCGAGCTCGACGGCCTGGCTCTCGTCAGTGCGGATCGCGAGCTGAGCGACTACGGAATCGAGGTGATCTGGTGATCTTGGCGACATTGCCGCGGGAATAGTGAGTGAATGATGGCCTTGGCGTTCCGCAACGTCGACGTCTCGCCTGACGACCCGGTTGTCGAATGGCCGTTGGAGGCAATCCAGGCCGCGCTCGAGCGGGGCGGCCTCTCGCATTGGCAGCGGCTGGCGAGCGCGATTCGCGAACAACCCTGGGGGGCGGTCGCGAGAGGAGTCGAAGAGGTTCTGACCTACAGCCGGCCCTACGGGGTTGCCCTCGCGATGGAACGCGTGATCGCCGGAACGCGTGCGGCAGCCGAGAAAGAAGAGCGCGAATCGGTGGCGGAAGAGGTGAAGCGACTAATCGAGGCCTCGGGCCTCTCCCGAGCCGAGTTCGCCTCTCGGATCGGCACCTCCCCATCCCGCCTGTCGACTTACACAAGCGGAAAAGTCACGCCCTCTGCCGCTTTGATCGTGAGGATGCGTCGAACCGCGGGTTAGAACGGAGGGGGCGACTACTAGCGCCCCCTCCGCACTAAATCGACTGGGCTAGCCGAAGAGGGCTACGCCATGGAACGTGCAGCCGGTCCCGAAGTTCGGATTGGACTGCGCCTCGGTGATCGTCCCGCCTAGAACGTGAATCCAGTGTCCGTTGGGGAGGACGGCAGTTCCGATGTCTCCGCCGTCGAGGTAGTCGAACGCCACACCCTCGCCGATGTCGAACACTGCGTCGTCATCGTCGAAGGTTTCCGCCACGCCGCCGTTTTGCCCGCGGTTGATGATGCCGAGCACGCTGGAGACGTCTTCATTCTGGAATCCCGGGGGATCGAATTCTTCTTCTTCGCTGCAGATTCCGACGACATCGAACTGCCCAGTGCTGAGCAGGGTTGTCATCGTGTTCTCAGCGCCGCTGCCGGAGAACGGCTTGTAGCCGGTGAGGTTGTTGGCAAGGTTCGCACTCGGAACTTCGCCCAGAGTCGACTCCTTCACCTTGGCACCGGTGACTGCGTTCTTCTTGATCTTCGCAGTCGTCACCGCGTTCTTCTTGATCTTGGCTGTTGTGACCGAGTTGGCCTTGAGCTGATTTGAGCCGATCTTGCTCGCGGCAAAGGCGGTTGCCCCACCGAGGACGAGGAAGACGGCAATCGAGGACATCACGTTCGCGTACGTGAGTCGCTTACGGATACTGGTCAAGGGACTCTCCTTATTTGAGTTTGCGCAAACGCGTGACCCTTCGAGTCGAGCTCTTCGATTCCTTCGGCTCCTTAACCGGTCCAAGTGCGAGCTGAGCATGTATGCGTATACTGTCTGCTAAGGTATGCACATGTTGAATCGACGGCTTCAGGTGCTCGTCGACGACGAGCGTTACGAGCTGTTGACGCGGGAATCAAAGCGAATCGGCGCCCCCGTGGGTGAGCTGGTGCGGCGTGCGATCGACCACGAGTTCCCACGGCTGGCGGGTCGTACCGAGCGGGAACGTGCTGGGCGGGACCTGCTGGCGATGCCCCCTCCACCGGGCTCTGGAAAAGAGCCCGACTGGGAGCAGCAAAAGCGGGAAGTACGTGACGCGCCGATGGAAAAGTGGCCCGGCGCGTGAGGCGCTTTCTCTACGACACCTCAGTGTTCGTCTATGCACTCGGGGGCGACCATCCCTACCGGGAGCCCTGCCGCGACATCGTGCACAGGGCGGCCATCGGCGAGCTGCAGGGCGAGGCGAGCGCGGACCTGCTCCAGGAGTTCACGCACCAGCGTGTGCGGCGGACCGGCGATCGCGCGGCGGCAGCCAAGGCAGCCCGGGACATCGCCAAGCTGGTCTGGTGGCACCCACTGGAGCCCGACGACGTCCAGCGAGGCCTCGACCTCTTCGAAAGACACCCTCAGCTCGACGCCCGTGATGCGGTCTTCGCCGCCCTTGCCATCAACCGCGGGATCGACGCGATCCTCGCCACTGATCGAGCTTATGACGAAGTGAACGGTCTTGAGCGCATCGACCCGGCCGACGAGCGAGGGATTTCAACGTTGGCCGGCCACTGACGCCTGGGGTAGATTCGTAAGATGCTGCCGCGGCGACGCGCAACTGACCGTCGCTCCCTCGGCGCGTTTACTTCGCCGCTTGATTGAGGAGTTCGCGCACGGCTTCCGTCACTTTCGACGGCCCTGAACCCGATCCGCCCTGGGCTTTGCTCTGGTTGAGGAGCCGGCGAATCTCCTGCCGCACACGGGCCTTCCCCCGAATCGTGCGGGTCCCGCCACGGGACGTCAGCTCCTTGACGATGCGGCGCGCCATTGCCCCCTTCACCAGCTTCGCGAGGTTCTTCTTCTTGGCTTCCTCGGCAGCATGGTGTGGGGTTTTCGGCTTCGCCGCGGACTTCCTTCCCTGACCATCGCTCGCGTCCTTCGTCTTTGCCGGTGGAATCGACTCGGCGGCTGCCGGCGGGGGAGGCTCCCCCGCGGCTGTCCTCGGTTGGTCGGACGAGCCGCCCCCACAGCCCGCGATGAGCGCGGCGACGGCGAGCGCTGCGACAGCAGATCCGATGCGTTTAGTTGAAGTCACTTTGTAAGCGGGAAAATGCCCCCCGACAAGGTCGGGGGGCATTTTCGCCTAATTCGCTATCCGGTTAGCTTTCAGCCCGGAAGGTGATGCCGTCGAGGACAACCGGTTCCCCTGTGCTACCGAGGACCTTGCCGCTCACGTCCAGCCCAGGCACCGAGACATTGCTGCCAAAGATGGCGGCGACTGCGTTTTCGAACTGTTCAAGCTCGAGCAGCTTCCCCGAGGCCGGGCGGTAACCGGCAGGCAGAGTGAAGACAAAGCCTTCCGCTCCAGCTTCTGCGATCCCTTGCAGGTGGACGATGCCATCGTGGTCCTTGTAGAAACCCACCGGGTTGAAGGAGAAGATGGGGGTTCCTGACGATAGGTTCGTGCTGCCGCCCTCGAATGGCGGCTCACCGGGAGCGCCGACGATATGCGTCGCCTCGGGCGGGGTGAGCGAGGACGCGCTCGGGACGGTGCCCAGGGTCGACTCCTTCACCTTGGCGCCGGTGACTGCGTTCTTCTTGATCTTCTTCGTCGTCACCGCGTTGTTCTTCAGCTGCTTGGTGCCGACGCTGTTTTTGGCCAGGCCGGCGGCAAGCGCGGTTGCGCCGCCGAGGACGAGGAAGACGGCAATCGACGACATCACGTTCGCGTACGTAAGACGCTTGCGTATCTGCTTCACAGGATCTCCTTGGATCGGGGGACGAGGGCAGGCGCAGCCCACGGGAGCTGTCCCTGGCTTTACTTAACCCACCCTTTCAGGTTTGCGAAATGAATGTCAAGCGGAGCGGACGGACCGCTCAGCCGCGCCGCTCGGCCTCGTCGGCGGCTTCCGCGAGGCGCTCGACGAGGCGGGCGAACTCTTCTATGCCGGGGTCGACCTTGCCGTACTGGCCGGCGGCATAGCGGGCGTAGACGCCCTCGAGAATGATCGCCAGCTTCCAGTAGCCGAGGGCGATGAAGAAGTCGAGCTGGGAGAGGTCGCGGCCGGAGCGTTCGGCGTAGCGGGCCTTCAGCTCCTCGCGGCCGGGGAAGCCCGGCGCCAGGGTCGCTGGCTGGCCGAGGGCGACCAGCTCGTCGCCGGGCTCGGGCCAGTAGACCATCAGCAGGCCGACGTCGGCGAGCGGGTCGCCGAGGGTGCAGAGCTCCCAGTCGACGACCGCGGCGACCTCGCCGCCGGGCGTCAGGATCATGTTGTCGAGGCGGTAGTCGCCGTGGACGATCGTCGCCGGGCCCTGCTCGGGGATGCGGGCGGAGAGCCGCTCGTGGACAGCGTCGACAGCGGGCAGCTCGCGCGTCTTCGACTTCTCCCACTGGCCGTGCCAGCGGTGCAGCTGGCGGGCGACGTAGTCCTCCTTGCGGCCGAGGTCGCCGAGGCCGGTCGCGTCGGGATCGACGGCGTGGATCGCGACGAGCGTGTCGATCACGCGCTCGCCGATCGCGCGCCGGTCGTCCTCGTCGGGGAAGGCCGAGGCCTCGGCCAGCCCGCGCAGGATCGGCCCCTCGACGAACTCCATCACGTAGAAGGGCGCTTCGTTGACGCTCTCGTCCTCGCAGAGGCCGACAACCGGCGCAACGGGCACGGGAGTAGAAGCCAGGGCGGAGACGACCTTGTGCTCGCGCCCCATGTCGTGGGCGGAGCCGAGGCGCTTGCCGAGCGGCGGCCGGCGCAGCGCCCAGCGACCGGCGGCGGCGTCGCGCACGCCGTAGGTCAGGTTCGAGTGGCCGCCCGAGATGCGCTCGAAGGCAAGTGGCGGCTGCACGCCGGGCACGTGCTCGACGAACCAGCCTTCGACGCTCTCGCGATCGATGCCCTGCGGCGCCTCGACTGTGCCGTCGGCCGTGCCTGTAGCCTCGTCGCCCATCGCTGCCAGAGCATATTCACGACGCCGCCTTCGCCTCAGCCCATCGCTCGCCAACCGGCTGACGATCGGCTTCGCGATCGCCTTCGCCGTGCTCACCGGCCTGGCGGTGATCGGCGTCGCCCGCTTCCTGCAGCAACGCCAGGACTTCGAGGACGCGACAGCCCGCTCCTACCAGGTCGAGATCTCAGCTCGGAACCGGCTGGCCGAAGGGGTGCAAGTTCGTGCCGCCAAAGCGACGATCGAGGCGCAGGTCGTCAAGCGCAAGCAGCTGCGCGACGAAATCGACAACCAGACGCGCGACACGGCGCTGCTCGTAGGCGCCGGGCTGATCGCCGGGCTGACCGGCGCCGCCCTCCTCTTCAGCGGCCTGATCGCCTCGATGCGCCGTCCGCTGGAGGAGCTGGTCGAGGCATCGGGTCGCCTCGCCGGGGGCGATCTCGACGCACGGGTGAAAGTCGGCGGCCTCTCGGAGACCGCGGCCCTGGGCAAGGCGTTCAACGAGATGGCCATCGAGCTGCAGCGCCGCGCCGGCGAACGCGACGAACTGGAAACGATGAAGGACGAGTTCGTCCTCACCGCCTCGCACGAGCTGCGCAGCCCGCTCACCTCGGTTCAGGGATTTGCCGAGCTGCTGATGCTGGAGCGCGACAAGCTGGCGCCGAAGCAGGCCGAGACGGTCGAGATCATCCTCGACAACACCCGCCACCTCGTGCGGCTGCTCAACGACCTGCTCGACCTGGCCCGCAGCGACGCCGGGCGCTTGACGATCAAGCGCACCCCGACCGAGACCCGCCCCCTGGTAGAAGACGCCGCCCGCACGATGCGCAGCCAGACGGAGAGCAAGGAGCAGAGCCTGCGGGTCGCGATCGAACCCGACCTGCCGCCGATCGACGTCGACCGCGACCGCATCCGCCAGGTGCTCGTCAACCTGTTGACCAACGCGCACGAGTATTGCCCGCAAGGTGCGGAGATCTCGCTGAAGGCGGAGCGCGTCGGTGCCGAAGTCCAACTGGTCGTCAGCGACGACGGGCCGGGAATGGCAACCGATCAGCTGGAGCACATCTTCGAGCGCTTCACCCGCGGCGACGCGGGGCTGACCCAGCACGTCGGCGGAACCGGGCTCGGCCTGGCGATCTCGAAGTCCCTGGTCGAGCTGCACGACGGCACGATCGAGGTCAGCTCCGCTCCCGGCCGCGGCTCGACCTTCCGCGTGCGGCTGCCGGAGGCGACGTGAGCATCCGCGTCCTGATCGCCGACGACTCGGAGACGATCCTGCTGCTGCTGCGCACGCGGCTGGAGATGGAGGGATATGAGGTGCTGACGGCGGTCGATGGCGTCGAGGTGATCGAACAGGTGCGCGGCGCGGATCCCGGCCCCGACGTCCTCCTGCTCGACGCAATGATGCCGCGCAAGTCCGGCATCGACGCGCTGCGCGAGCTGCGCGCCGAGGGCGTCGAAACCCCGGTCCTGATCGTCAGCGCCCACCAGGACGAGATGGACTCCGGCGCGGCGAGCGACGCCGAGGTCAGCGGCTACCTGACCAAGCCGATCGACTTCGACCGCCTCTTCGCGACGATCGCGGAGCTGACCCGGGGCTAGCTCAGTTCCGCGCGATCTCGAGCCGGATCTCGCGGCCCTGCAACTTCGTCCCGTTGAGGTACTCCACCGTGCGCTCGGCGACGTCGGGATCGACGTGGACGAAGGAGAAGCGGTGCAGGACGTGGACGTCGTGGATCGCCTCCTCGGGTAGAACGGCGCCCTCACGCAGGGCCCAGCGCAGGTCCTCCTCGGAGATGCCGCTGCGCTCGCCGCGGTTGACGAAGAGCTTCACTGACTTCGACGTTGCGCCGTCACCGTCGGGCTTTGGCTCCGGCTTGCGCTCGTCGCGCTCGCGGCGCCGTGGCCGCGGTGCGTGCTCGAGCCGCTCCTCGGGCGTTTCCCAGGCGCCGATCGTCGTCTTCACGTCGCGCTCGATGCGGCCGATCTCGTCGCGTTCGGCCGGGGTGACGAGGGTGATCGCGCGGCCCGTCCTGCCGACCCGCCCGGTGCGCCCAATGCGATGTACATAGACCTCCGAGGAGCCCGGCACGTCGTAGTTGATCACGTGGGTGACGTGCTCGATGTCGAGCCCGCGAGCGGCGATGTCGGTGGCGACCAGCAGCCGCACACGGTGGTCCTTGAAGGCGATCATCACGCCGTCGCGGGAGCCCTGGCTCATGTCCCCATGCAGCGCCTTCACGTCGAGGCCTTTGTCCTTCAGCGTCTTCTCCAGGCGCGAGGCGCCGATCTTCGTGCGGCAGAAGATGATCGCCTGCTCGGGTTCCTCGGCGCGCAGCAGCTCAACCAGTCGCGGGGCCTTCTCCCGCGCCGGCACCTCGAGGTAGGCCTGGGCGATCGCGTCGACGGTCAGCGTCTTCGGCGTGATCCGGATCGTCGTCGGGTCGTACATATAGCTCTCGGCAAGCCGCTGGATCGGCGGCGGCATCGTCGCCGAGAAGAGCGCCGTCTGGCGCCCGCTCGGGCACATCCGCAGGATCTTCTCGACGTCCTCGATGAAGCCGAGGTCGAGCATCTCGTCAGCCTCGTCGAGGACGATGTAGCGGGCCGCCGTCAGCACCAGAGAGCGACGGCTCATCAGGTCCATCATCCGGCCGACGGTGGCGACGACGACGTGGGCGCCGGCACGCAGCTGCGCCTGCTGCGATTTGATCGGCGCGCCGCCGAAGACGGCGACGATCTCGACGTCGAGGTGCTCGGCATAGGAGCGCAGCGCCTGCGTCACCTGGATGCAGAGCTCTCGGGTAGGCGTGAGGACGACCGCCTGCACCTCGTCATTGGCCGGATCGACGTACTGCAGCAGCGGCAGACCGAAGGCCGCCGTCTTGCCAGTGCCGGTCTGCGCCTGGCCGATCACGTCGTGGCCGGCGAGCAGCTCCGGGATCGCCTGGTCCTGGATCGGCGTCGGCTCGTCGAAGCCGAGCTCGTCGAGGGCCTGCTGCACCTGCGGCGAGAGTCCGAGCTCTTTGAAGGCGGTCACTGCGACGGGTCCAGGAGGAGCTTGCCGCTGGTGCGGCGGCCGATCAGGTCTTCGTGGGCACGAGCGGCTTCCGAGAGCGGGTAGACGCCGCCGACCGTGGCCTCGAGCTCGCCGGACGCGACCGCCGAGAGCAGCTCGCCGATCATCGGCGCAACCAATTCCCGACGCATCAGCAGGTGGGCGAGCCAGAAACCGATGACGGCCTTCGAGCCGCGCAGCAGAGCCCCGGTCGAGATCTCGCGCTGCTCGCGCGAGGCGATGCCGAAGACGACGATGCGGCCGAGTGGCGCGAGGATGCCCAGCTCTTCGTCGAAGGCCTCGCCGCCGCTCATATGGAGGATGGCGTCGACGCGGGCGCCGCCGTTGGCCTCGCGGATCGCGGCCCCGAGCTCCTCGGAGCGCGAGTCGACGGTCGCGTCAGCGCCGAGCCGCTCGACCAGCGCCCGCTTCTCCTCGCTGGAAGCGAGCCCGATCACCTTCGCTCCGGCGCGCTTGCCGAGCTGCACGGCGAGGCTGCCGGTGCCGCCCGCGGCGGCCTCGACGACCAGCGTCTCCCCCGGCTCGATCCGCGCGCAGCGCTGGACCAGCGCCATCGCGGTCAGGCCCTGCAGGAGCAGCGCCGCGGCGTGGTCGTCGTCGACCTCGTCGGGGATCGGCACGAGCAGTGCCTCGTGGACGGTGACCTTCTCCGCGTAGCCGCCGCTGCCGAGCAGGGCGGCGACCCGACGCCCGTCGGGCGTGCGGCCGCTGACCTCTGCGCCGGGAATCAGGGGCAGGGTCTGCTCGGCGAGGTAGTCATTGCGCGTCGCGTGGGTGTCGGCGAAGTTGATGCCGCTGCGCGCGACCTCGACCAGGACCTCGCCGTCGCCCGGGACCGGGTCCTCTATCTCGACGAGCCGAAGCTTCTCCGGCCCGCCGAACTCCTCGATCTGAATCGCCTTCATCGGCGGCGGAGTTTCGCAGGGCAGCGGCTAAGCTGCCCTGCCCATGTCACTCACGGTAGTTGGATCGATCGCGTTCGACGCAGTGAAGACGCCCTTTGGCGAGCGCGAGCGCATGCTCGGCGGTGCCGCGGTCCACTTCTCGCTGGCGGCGAGCTTCTTCACCGAGGTGCGCCCTGTCGGCCCGGTCGGCGAGGACTTCGGCGAGGCCGAGTTCGCGGTGCTGGAGGGACGCGGCGTGCGCACCGAGGACATCGAGCGCGTACCCGGCGGCAAGTCGTTCTTCTGGCGCGGCCGCTACGAGTACGACCTCAACGTCGCCCACACCGAAGACACCCAGCTCGGTGTCTTCGGCGAGTTCGAGCCGAAGCTCTCTGCCGCGGCCGAGGAAGCCGACATCCTCTTCCTCGCCAACATCCAGCCCGACCTGCAGCGCCAGGTCCGCGCCCAGTGCGGCTCGGCGCGCTTCTCGGCCCTCGACTCGATGAACCTCTGGATCGACACCGCCAGGGAGTCGCTGCTGGCGGCGATCGCCGAGGTCGACTGCGTGATCGTCAACGATGCAGAGGTGCGCCAACTGACTGGCGAGTCGAACCTCGCCCGCGCCGCCCGCGCCGTGATGGCGCATGGCCCGCGCGCCGTTGTCGCCAAGCAGGGCGAGTACGGCGCCGCCCTCTTCACCGAGGACAGCTTCTTTGCCCTGCCCGGCTACCCGCTGGAGGACGTGCGCGACCCGACCGGGGCCGGCGACAGCTTCGCCGGCGGCTTCCTCGGCTACCTCGACAGCCATGAGGGGGAGCTCGACGAGGCCTCACTGCGAAGGGCAATGGGCTACGGAACGGTGCTTGCCTCGTTCAACGTCGAAGACTTCGGCACCGAGCGGGTCGCAGCTCTGACCCGCGGAGAGATCGACTCCCGCTTCGCGGATCTGCATGCGATGACGCGCTTCGAGCCGCTGCCAGCGGCGGCCGAGTAGCGCCAACTCCCGCGCGACAAGAGCGCTCTCAACTCGCAATCCCGTAACACGGCCGGTCACACCGAACTGCGAGAATCAATGCTCCAGTCAAGCGCACAACGAGGAGGGGCGATGGCCACCGAGCAGCAGATCCGAGACGCGGCCGCCGACGGGGCCGCCGGCACCGAGACCCTCACGGTCACCGACAACCGCACGGGAGAGACCTACGAGCTGCCGATCAGCGATGGCACCGTGCGGGCTATGGACCTGCGTCAGATCAAAGTCAACCCCGACGAATTCGGGATGATGGCTTACGACCCCGCCTTCACCAACACCGCCGCCTGCCGCTCGACGATCACCTTCATCGACGGCGAGGCCGGGATCCTCGAACACCGTGGCTACTCGATCGAGCAGCTCTGCGAGCGCTCGACCTTCCTCGAGGTCGCCTACCTGCTGATCTTCGGCGAGCTGCCGACCGGGCCGCAGCTCGACCGCTGGACCTACGACATCACTCACCACACCTTCGTCCACGAGGACCTCAAGCACTTCTTCGAGGGCTTCCGCTACGACGCGCACCCGATGGGGATGCTGCTCGCGGGGGTCGGCGCGCTCTCCACCTTCTACCCTGACGCCAAGCACATCGACGATCCCGAAGAGCGCTACATGGCGGCGGTGCGACTGATCGCCAAGGTGCCGACCCTCTCCGCCTTCTCCTACCGGCACAACATGGGGCTGCCCTACGTCTACCCCGAAAACGACCTCAACTTCGCCGAGAACTTCCTCTCGATGATGTTCAAGAAGACCGAACAGAAGCACGTGCCGAAGGAGAGCCTCTCGAAGGCGCTCGACGTGCTCTTCATCCTCCACGCCGACCACGAACAGAACTGCTCGACGAGCGCGGTGCGCGGCGTCGGCTCCTCCGACGTCGACCCCTACTCGGCGGTGGCGGCCGGCGTGGCGGCGCTCTACGGACCGCTGCACGGCGGCGCCAACGAGGCGGTCCTGCGCATGCTGCGGCGGATCGAGTCGGTCGAGAACATCCCCGCCTTCCTCGAACAGGTGAAGGCGCGCGAGGAGAAGCTGATGGGCTTCGGCCACCGCGTCTACAAGAACTACGACCCGCGGGCGCGGATCATCCAGCAGCACATGGACGAGGTCTTCGAGGCGACCGAGTACAACCCGCTGGTCGAGCTCGCGCGCGAGCTGGAGAAGCGAGCGCTCGACGACGAGTACTTCACCTCGCGCAAGCTCTACCCGAACGTCGACTTCTACTCGGGAATCATCTACGAGGCACTGGAGATCCCAACGGACATGTTCACCGTGATCTTCGCCATACCGCGTACAGCGGGCTGGGTAGCGCAGTGGATGGAGATGCACGAAGACTCCGAGCAGAAGATCGCCCGCCCGCGCCAGATCTACACCGGTGAGCGCGAGCGCGAGTACGTTCCGGTCGCTGAGCGCGATGGGCCGGAAAAGATCGTTGGGCCGCCGGCGCGGAGGCCGAAGAGGCCGCGGCGCGGGGCGTAGTCCCGACGCTTTGGGAGGGACCAGGTACGCCCTCCTCACTCAACTTTTTCTGAAGACAGGTATCGCCTGTCCGCTGGCGTAGACGCAGAAAAAGTACAAGCCGTTCGGAGGGGCACCTGGTCCCTCCCCACGAAACGCCTCAGGCCTACGCCCCGCGAACCGGAAGCCTCATAGGCTCCGTGCCGAATGGCTGAGTGGAGGCTGACCGTCCGCAGCGGCTCTGATGTCGAGCATCTGGGGTTCGACATGCTCGATGAGGCAATCGCGGCGATGCGGGAGCGGGCGATGGAGATTCGGGCGGAGGGGCCGATGGAGCCGGTATCGACTCTGAGGGATTTCTCGCCGGACGATCTGGTGCGGGCGCGATTGCAACTGAGCGGGAAGGGGTTGCTGCGCAAGCCGACGGCTGGGATCGACGTGCGCGGGGACGGGGCGTTCATGCCCTACCGAGGAACCGTGAGGCGCGAAGAGCTTGACCCAAGCGGGGACAAGACGCCCTTCGAGACCGTTCGCAAGACTCTGGAAGCAAGCTAGCGTCACGTTGTTCGGCCATACGCCGAGCAACGTGACAAGCCGACGCATATGAGCGACATCGATACCGAGATTCCCAAGGGCAGCTATGCCGCCGGACGGCGCGTGAAGCTGCCGCCAGGCGCCGAAGCGCCCTACACCGTCTTCGTCAACGGCATCGAGCAGCGCGAGGGCGCCGACTACCGCGTCGCCGCCGGCGAGATCGTCTTCACCCGCGACATCGTCAAGGAGGAAGTCGGCAAGGGTCGCTGGCTGGCGATGTACCTCGGCCTCTTCGGGACCTACCGTAAGAACGAGACGATCGACCTGCAGTTCCAACGCAGCGGTAAGACCGAGCTGCTCTCCGACCTGCCCGTCACGAACTGACTGGCCTTCGGTCGCTACTTGAACACGTAAAGCAGCAGGAAGGCGACGATCACGAAGGTGGCGCCGGCGGCGAGCATGCCGCGGTCTTTGGAGACCATGGCGGCAATCGAGCGTTCGTCGGAGCGGTCGTAGATCAGGTAGAGGTAGCGGAAGATGCCGTAGACGACGGGTGGGATCGTCCACATCATCTTGTTGCCGATGATCGGTGAGTTGACCGCGTAGATCGAGTAGCTGATCACGGTGCCGGTGGTGACCATGGCGACCATCTGGTCGAGGAAGGGCAGCGAGTAGTGCTCTAGCACCGGGCGGCTGCTGGTGCCCTCGTGCAGCTCGGACACCGCCTCCTGACGGCGCTTGGTAAAGCCGAGGAAGAGGGCGATCATGCCGGTGCAGAGCAGCAGCCATTCGGAGGCGTGGGCGTCGACGGCGACGGCGCCGGCGGCGACGCGGAGGATGAAGAGCCCGGCGAGGGTCATCACGTCGACGATCACGATCTGCTTCAACCCGAGGCTGTAGGCGACCTGGGCGATGCCGTAGCCGACGACCATCAGGCCGACTTCCCAGTTGACCGTGCCGAAGGCGAGGGCCAGGGCCACCAGGGCAAGTGCCGGGGCGATCGTCTTCGCCGCCGCCTCGGAGAGCTCACCGGCCGGCAGCGGCCGGAAGCGCTTCTTCGGATGGTTGCGATCGAGCTCGATGTCGATCAGGTCATTGAGGTAATAGCCGGCGCTGGAGATCAGGCAGAAGGAGACGAAGGTGAGAGTCGCCTCCAGCACCTCGTGGGGCTGGTCGAACTTGCCCGAGAAGAGCAGGCCGGCGAAGACGAAGAGATTCTTGATCCACTCCTGCGGGCGCCCGGTCTTGATCGCCGCACGCAGCGGCGAGCGGCGGGGCACGACCGGCTCATCCATCGGCACATCCTCGCGCCCGTCGGGGACGGGGACCGTCGGCTGTTCGGAGGTGATCGTTTCCACTTGTCGCGGCAGGGTAGCGCTGCTAGGGGTCGAGCAAGACGCCCGGATTGAGCATGCCGGCGGGGTCGAGCTCGGCCTTGGCGGCCAGCAGGGCTGCGGCAAAGGGAGCCGGCCGCTGGCGGTCGTACCAGGGTCGGTGGTCGCGGCCAACGGCATGGTGGTGGGTGATCGTGCCGCCGCCTTCGATCACGGCCTCCGCGGCGGCAGCCTTGATCTCGTCCCACTGCTCGACCTCGCCGCCACGGATCGCGGGAGCGAGCACCGTGAAGTAGGGCGCCGGACCGTCGGGGTAGACGTGGGTGAAACGGCAGCTGACGCGAGGGGCGCCAGGCCCGTCGGCGGGCGCGTCGCAGACCTCGGCGACCTTGGTGCGAACGGCTTCCATAACGTCGGCGTGGAACTGCTCGAAGCGGTCCCAGGTGATCGCCGTCTCGAAGGTCTCGGAGAGGACGCCGCAGACGACGAAAGTGTCGCGGAGATACGGCGCCATGAGGAACGCGCCGCGCCATGAATCAACCGCCGACTGCTCTGCTCCCGCTCCCGCCGGAAGAGACAGAGATGGACCGGCGGTCGCTCCCGCGTCCGCGTCGGCGGTCTGGACCCTGGTCGAGCGCACTGGTTCGGGGGTGCCGCCGTGGGATTGGGCGATGTCGAGGGCGAGACGCATTGGCTCGTCGACCGGAAGCTGAGCCGACTCGAAGCCGAGCACCAGCAGGCTCTTCTCGCCGGAGCCTGCTCCCGTCGTCCCCGCCTCTAGCGCGTCGAGCAGGCGGCAGTTGGAGGGGTTGAGGCCCGACTGGGCGATCTCGCGAACGGCGCGTGCGGCGGCGAGGAAGTCGTCGAACTCGACCCCGCAGGAGGACTTGAACTCGGGCCGCGGGCGCACCCGCACCCAGGCCTCGGCGATCGCGCCGAGGGTGCCCTCGGAGCCGATCAGCATCCGGTCGGGGGAGGGCCCGGCGCCGGAGCCGGGCAGGCGCCGCGACTCCCAGGTCCCTCGCGGGGTGATCGCCCGCACCGACTCGACCATGTCGTCGATGTGCGTGTAGAGCGTCGCGAAGTGCCCGCCCGCCCGGGTCGCGATCCAGCCGCCAAGCGTCGAGTACTCGAAGGACTGGGGAAAGTGGCGCAGGGTCAGCCCGCGCTCGCGCAGCTGCTCCTCCAGCCGCGGACCCGTCGCCCCCGCCTGGATCCGCGCCGCCAGCGACTCGGCATCGACTTCCAGCACCCGGTCCAACCGCCTCAAATCCATCGACACGACGGGCCTGTCCCCCAGCCGCGCCTCGACTCCGCCGACCACGCTCGTCCCACCGCCGAACGGCACCACGGCCGCCCCCTCGGCCTCGCACCAGTCCAACACCACCTCGATCTCCGACTCGTCCCTGGGAAACGCCACCAGATCGGGCGGGTTCTCGAATTCCCCCCGGAACCCCCGCACCACGTCCCGATACGCCTTCCCCAACGCATGAGCCACTCGCTCGTAGTGCTCATCCGTAAAGAGATCTCCCAGTGCCTCTGGAACCTTCAACCTCCCCTTGCGCAGCTCAACCTCCTCGAGAGCCACGGCCTCCTCGACCTCGCCCCCAAAACCAAACCGCTCCCTTATCCCCGCCGCAGCCGCCTCAAGCTCTCCTTTAGAAGGCGCCTGATCCTCATACCCCCACCCCCAGTGCTTGAGCCTCCGTTCGTTCATAAAGAGCTAGTTCACCGGGAGCGCGTCTCTGGCGGGTGGCGCGCCGGCGGGGGTCCCCCGCAGCGGAGGGCGCCGTGGAGCGGCGTCCGAGCATGTGGGGGAGGGCCGTCGCGACAGGACCCGCCAGCCGACCCCTACCAATGCACCCCTTTCATGAGATGAGCGAACGCCACAGCCTCGGTGGAGGGCGCCCGATCAGGCGCCTCGTCGCCCTTGCCCTTGGCCGCCTGACTCTCCGGGAACAACCGGTAGGCCTGGTTGAGGATCCTGTCGCTCGCCTTCGGCGCGACCGCGTAAAGCAGCTCACCGAAGGTGCCGAGCCGCGTCGCCACCTTCTTCGGCTGATCGATCATCGCCCCCGCGATCAGCTCCGCCGCCTCCTCCGGCGAGATCGCCGGGAAGACGTCGTACATCCGGGTCGGCGCGATCATCGGCGTGCGTACCAGCGGCATGTGGATCGTCGTGATTCGGATCCCGTCGTCGAAGACCTCCGAGGCAATCACGCGACCGAAGGCATCGAGTGCCGCCTTCGAGGCGACGTAGGCGGAGAAGCGCGGCGGGTTGGTCTGCGTGCCGATCGAGCTGACGTTGACGATGTGGCCTGACTTGCGCGCCTGCATCGATGGCAGCAGGGCCAGGATCAGGCGTACGGGGCCGAAGTAGTTGACCTGCATCGTCCGCTCGTAGTCATGGAAGCGGTCGTAAGCCAGCTCCACCCCGCGACGGATCGAGCGGCCGGCGTTGTTGACGAGGATGTCGACCTGGCCGTGGTAGGCGAGCACCTCGTCGGCCATCCGTTCGACGTCCTCGATGTCGGACATGTCGCAGCGATGGACGTGGGCGATGCCCCCGGCCGACTCGATCTCGTGCTTGGTTTCCTCCAGCTTCTCGACCGAACGGGCGACGAGCAGCACCGTCGCTCCCGCATCGGCAACCTTGACCGCAGCCGCCTTGCCGATGCCCGAGGAGGCACCGGTGATCAGCACGACCTTGCCCCTCACCGCGGCGCTCAGCGTGCGGTCCTTGAAGAGGTCGGGATCGAGGTTGCGCTCCCAGTAGTCCCAGACGCGGTCGGCATAGGACTCGAGCGGCGGCACTGAGATCCCGGAGCCCTCGAGCACCTCCTGCGTCCCGGTCGAGTCGAAGTGGGTCGGGTAGCTGACGTAGTTGAGGACGCCGGCGGGGATGCCCAGCTCACCCAGTCCGGCTTTGAGCAGGCGTTTCGCCGGTGGCAGGTAGCGCAGCCCACTGCGCATCAGCGAGGTCGCCGGGTCGGTGACGCCCGGCTCGAGCCGCAGCACGGCCTGCGGCGCGTTGGCGGCGTGGGCGAAGAGGTTGATCACCTCGCCGGCGCTCTTCGGCGAAGGGTCGGTGAGGTGGAAGGCTCGGCCGTCGAGCCCTGGCTCGTGCGCGATGTAGTCGATCGCGTCGGCGACGAAGTCGACCGGCACGATGTTGATCTCGCCGCCTTCGACCCCGAACAGCGGCAGCCAGCCGGGCAGCAGCTTGCGCGCCCGCTGCAGCAGCTTGAAGAAGTAGTAGGGACCGTCGATCTTGTCGATCTCCCCGGTGCGAGAGTCGCCGACGACGACGCCAGGCCGGTAGACGCGCCAAGGGCGCCGGCACTCCTCGCGCACGACCCGCTCGGACTCGTGCTTGGTGCGGAAGTAGGGATGCGTGTCGAGCCGTTCGGCCTCGTCGAACATGTCCTCGGTCCAGACGCCCCGGTAGAGGCCGGCGGCGGCGATCGAGCTGACCTGGTGGAAGCAGCCGGCCTCGATCGCCCCGGCCAGTTCGACCGCGTGCCGGGTGCCCTCGACGTTGGCGATCTCCTGGGCTTCCGCGCCCGCCGTCATGTCGTAGATCGCCGCCAGGTGGAAGAAATGGTCGACGTCGCCGCGCAGCGTCAGCAGGTCCTCCTCGGAGACGCCGAGCCCGGGCAGTGCCAGGTCACCGGAGATCGGCACGACCCGCGCGCCGTTCGGGCCGAGCGATGTGCGCAGCTCCTCGAGGCGACCGCGCGACCCGGCCCGCACCAACGCGTAGACGGTGCCGTCGCGCTGCAGCAGGCGTTGCACGAGGTTGTGGCCGATGAAGCCAGTGGCTCCTGTGACGAAGTAGTTCATGGACGTTTCCCCGATTCCTGGCTCATCGCTGTTTCATACACTCAATCCAAGAATGGCGCAAACCACGACCCTGCAGATCCAGATGCCCGAGATGGGCGAGTCGGTGACCGAGGGGATCGTGCTCGAGTGGCACGTCGCCGAGGGCGACTTCGTCAAGGAAGGGGATACGGTCGTCGAGGTGTCGACGGACAAGGTCGATGCCGAGGTGCCGGCTCCGGCCGACGGGACGATCACCAAGCTTCTCGTGGCCGTCGACGATGAGGTGCCCGTTGGGGCTCCATTGGCAGAGATGGAACCGGGTGAGGGACAGGCGGATCTGCCCGCGGGTCCTGCCGCAGCAGGGTCGGGCGAATCGACTGCGGGTCCTGCCGCGACCTCGGGGGGGCCTGCGGGCGGGGGCTCCGCCTCCGTTCTCGGCCCCCCCGAGTCCGCGTCACCCGCAGAAGATGCGGCTAAGAGCTCAGTCGGGACCAACGGGGATGGCGAGGTTCGGGCGACTCCCGTTGCACGGAGGGTTGCGGAGGAGATCGGCGTCGACCTTCGCTCGGTAGCTGGCTCTGGGCGCGGGGCGAAGGTGACCAAGGAGGACGTGGTTGCGGTTGCCAACGGCGAGGTCCAAGCGGCCGCGCCTCTCGCTGCGAAGGGCGAGGAGAAGGCGCTGCGAGGGCCGGCGGCGATGCTGGCGCAGGCGATGGACGAGTCGAAGGAGGTGCCGACGGCGACCTCGTTCCGCACGATCGCGGTCGACACGCTCGACGCCAAGCGCAAGGCCCTGAACGCACAGCTCAACGAGCGGGGGATGAAGGTCTCCTTCACCCACCTCGTCGCCTGGGCGATCGTGCAGGCGGCAAGGCGCCACCCGGTGATGACCCGCGTGTTCGAGCGCCGCGAAGGCAAGCCGTTCGCGATCGAAGGCGGCCCGGTCAACCTCGGCATCGCCGTCGACGTCGAGCGCAAGGACGGCTCGCACAGCCTGATGGTGCCGGCAATCAAGGGCGCCGAGGGGCTCGACTTCGCCGCCTTCCACGGCTGCTACGAGGAGCTGATCAACAAGACCCGCGAGAACAAGCTCACCGCCGACGACTTCCAGGGCACCAACGTCTCGCTGACCAACCCGGGCGGGATCGGAACCGTCGCCTCCGTGCCGCGGCTGATGAGTGGGCAGAGCGCGATCGTCGCCACCGGGTCGATCGCCTACCCGTCCGAGTGGTCGCACGCCTCGCCCGATCGCCTGCGCCAGCTCGGCGTCTCGAAGGTGATGACGATGACCTCGACCTACGACCACCGGGTGATCCAGGGGGCGGAGTCGGGGGCCTTCCTGCGCGACATCGAGCAACTTCTGCAGGGCGAGCACGACTTCTACGAGTCGGTCGCCGTCGACCTCGGCCTCGACCCCGGCCCAATCTCCGCGGCCCACCCGGCGGCGGCCTCGGCGCCGCCGCTCGGCGCCGCCACCCCGTCCAGCGCCGAGGCGGGCGTGACGACGACGCAGCCCGACGAGGAGCTGCTGCAGGCGGTGCAGGCGGCGACCTCGCTGCTCAAGGGCTACCGCACCCACGGCCACCTCGCGGCTCGCCTCGACCCGCTCGGTCGCGAGCCCAAGGGGGATCCTTCCCTGCAGCCGGAGAACCTCAACCTGACGCCCGAGCTGATGTCGAAGATCCCCGCCTCGATCCTTCGCATCGGCGTCCCCGGCGAGACCCTGCTCGAGACCCTGCCGCGGATGCGCGAGGTCTACTGCGGCACGATCGCCTATCAGTTCGAGCATCTCTCCTCCCACCAGCAGCGCACCTGGCTGCGCGAGATGGTCGAGACCGGCGCCCACCGCCAGCCACTCGAGGACGACGAGAAGCGCCGCCTGCTGCTGCGCCTTATCGACGTCTTCCAGTTCGAGCGCTTCATCGAGAAGGCCTACCTGGGACAGAAGATCTTCACGATCGAGGGGCTCGATGCTGTCGTGCCGATGCTCGACGAGCTCGTCACCCTCGCCCACCGCAGCGGCGCCGAGGAGGTCGTCTTCGGCATGGCCCACCGCGGGCGGCTTGCCGTCCTCGCCCACAACCTTGGCCGCTCGGTCGAGTCGATCCTCGCCGAGTTCGAGGGGGCCAAGCAGATCGACGCGGTGAAGAAAGTGGCCGCGATCCCGCACGGCGGCACCGGCGACGTCAAGTACCACTACGGCCACCAGGGGATTTACGAGACCAGCGAAGGCGAGCGAATCTCGGTCCGCCTCTACCCCAACCCGAGCCACCTCGAGTTCGTCAACCCGGTCGTCGAGGGGGCGACCCGCTTCATCCAATCCGACTTCGAGGGCGCCGAGATCGAGCACGAACCGCGGCGCGCGGTGCCCGTCCTGCTGCACGGCGACGCGTCCTTCCCGGGCCAGGGCGTGGTCGCCGAGACGCTCAACCTGCGGGCCTTGAAGGGCTACACGACCGGCGGCACGATCCACGTCATCCAGAACAACCAGGTGGGCTTCACCACCGACCCCGAGGAGGCGCGCTCAACGCCCTACGCGGCGGACATGGCGAAGGGCTTCAACGTGCCGATCGTCCACGTCAACGCCGACGACGTCGAGGCCTGCTCTGCGGCGATCCGCCTGGCGATGGCCTACCGCGAGCGCTGGGGACAGGACATCGTCATCGACGTGATCGGCTACCGGCGCTACGGGCACAACGAGACCGACGAGCCGGCCTACACCCAGCCGCAGGTGGCGGCCAAGATCAAGGCCCACCCACCCGTCTCCGAGCTCTACGCGGAGAAGCTGGTCGAGGAGGGCGTAATGAGCCACGAGGACGTCGAGGCCGCGGCCAGCACCCGCCACGACGAGATGTCGGCGGCGCTCAAGGACCTGCGCCACAAGATGGAGCTGGGCGACTACGAGGACCCGACGGTGACGACGGGCAGCACCGGCGAGCTCGACAGAACCGCCAGCCCCTCCGTGGGGACGGCGGTGCCGATCGAGAAGCTGCGCGAGCTGAACCAAGCGCTGATCGAGGTGCCGGAGAGCTTCACGATCCATCGCAAGCTGCGCAAACCGCTGTCGAAGCGGATCGAGGCGCTGGAGGACGGCGGAATCGAATTCGGCCACGCCGAGGCGCTCGCCTTCGCCTCGCTGCTGAGCGAAGGGGTTCACATCCGGCTCACCGGGCAGGACACCGAGCGCGGCACCTTCTCCCAGCGCCACCTCGTCCTGCACGACGAGAAGACCGGCCTGCGCTACTGCCCGATGCAGAACCTGGAGGAAGCGAGCGCACCCTTCGAGCTCTACAACAGCCCGCTCTCGGAGATGGCCTGCCTCGGCTTCGAGTACGGCTACTCGGCCGCGACCCCAAATGCTTTGGTGCTCTGGGAGGCCCAGTACGGCGACTTCGCCAATGCGGGCCAGGTGATCATCGACAGCTTCATCGTCTCCGGCCAGGCCAAGTGGGGCCAGACCAGCCGCCTGACGCTGCTGCTGCCGCACGGCTACGAGGGCTCTGGGCCCGAGCACTCGAGCGCCCGCATCGAGCGCTTCCTGGCGCTCGGCGCAGAGGGCAACATCCGCATCGCCAACCCGACCACGGCCGCGCAGTACTTCCACCTGTTGCGCCGCCAGGCGCTGATCAAGAAGCCGCGGCCACTGGTCGTCTTCACGCCCAAGGGGCTGCTGCGTCTGGACAGGGCGGCAGCGAACGCGAAGCAGCTGACCGATCAGCACTTCCACTTCATCCTCGACGACCCCCGCGCGGCGGAGCGGCGCGAGAAGGTCGAGCGGCTCGTGCTCTGCACGGGGAAGGTCTACTTCGACCTCGACGCCAGCGAGCGTCGCGAGGGCGCCGAGAACGTCGCGATCGCGCGGGTCGAGCTGCTCTTCCCCTTCGCCAAGGAGCAGCTCACCGAGCTGATCGCCTCCTATCCGAACCTGAAGGAAGTGACCTGGGTGCAGGAGGAGCCGCGCAACATGGGCTGCTGGAAGGTGATGTCCCGCCGCCTGCCCGACATCCTCCCCGAGGGCGTCGAGCTCGGCTTCATCGGGCGGCCGACGCGGGCAAGCCCCGGCGAGGGCTACTCGGTCGCGCACGCCCGCGAGCAAGAGCGCATCGTGCTGACCGCGCTCACCCCAGGCGCTTAGCGCGACATCGACGCAGTCGCCGACGTATAGACCGTGCCGGCGGCGGTAGCCGCGGTGAGGGTGGAGGCTCCGCCTTTGCTCGGGGGGGTGAAGGTGAACTGAGTTGTGGATTCCGCCGGGCCGCTGCTGGCTATGGTCAGGCTGCCGCCGGTGATCGTCCCAGTGGTCATGGTGACTGAGACGGTGTGCCCGCTTCCCAGGGCACTCACCGTGTTGCCGGAACTGTCGGTGACGCTCACGTTTGCTTTGAAGGTTCCGGAGGAGAGTTCGGCGCCGGAGCAAGTGAACAGGCACGGCGAGCTGAGCGTGCCTTTGCTTACTTTTGCATTCGTCCAAGCAAGCCTCGCGGCCGCCGCCGGGCTGACCGTGACCGCCAGGCCCGAGCCGTTGGAGAGCGAACCGTCTGTGACGGTGAGCGAGACCGAGCCGGCCTTGACCAGGGTCATGACGCCGTTTTTGGAGCCCGAGACGGTGGCGATGCCTTCGCTGAAGGCGATCGGAGTGGCGGTGCCGAAGTTGACGGCGCTGCCCGCGGAATCGCTGACCGTGGCGTGGGCTCCCGAGGGGCTGTCGGCGACCGGGCCGAAGGTGAGGTTGTGGGAGCCCGCATAGGAGGTGGCGGTGTTGCCGTAGGCGTCCTTTGCGGCGATCGTCAGGTTGTCGGCTTCGCCGGCTTTGGGGGTGGTAGTCGCGGCGGCAAGGCTGAGACTGGAAGAGCTCGCCGGGATGACGCTCACAGCAAGGCCCGAGCCATTTGAAAGCGAGCCGTCTGTGACGGTGAGCGAGACCGAGCCGGCTTTGACCAGGGTCATGACGCCGTTTTTGGAGCCCGAGACGGTGGCGATGCCTTCGCTGAAACCGATCGGGGTGGCGGTGCCGAAGTTGACGACAGTTCCCGAGGAGTTGGTGACCGTGGCGTGGGCTCCCGAGGGGCTGTCGGCGACCGGGCCGAAGGTGAGGTTGTGGGAACCGGTGTAGGAGGTGGCGGTGTTGCCGTAGGCGTCCTTGGCGGCGATCGTCAGGTTGTCGGCG
>Ga0134121_10000042_pt1 | contig 137502 bp, 121 predicted proteins | sample KB301_FD_96463 | JGI IMG/M metagenome (GOLD analysis project Ga0134121, IMG submission 96463) | Terrestrial soil microbial communities without Nitrogen fertilizer from Kellogg Biological Station, Michigan, USA - KB3-0-1 | ecosystem: Environmental > Terrestrial > Soil > Unclassified ... | reverse complement strand
CGGGCGAAGCCGCCTTCGTAGATCAGGTCGACGATCAGCTTCACCTCGTGGAGGCACTCGAAGTACGCGACCTCGGGCTTGTAGCCGGCCTCGACCAGCGTCTCCCAGCCGCGCGCGATGAGCTCCGTCACGCCGCCGCAGAGGACCACCTGCTCGCCGAAGAGGTCCGTCTCGGTCTCCTCCGAGAACGTGGTCTGGATGCAGCCCGCGCGCGTGCCGCCGATGAAGTGGGCGTACGCGAGCGCCTTGTCGAACGCCTTGCCCGACGGGTCCTGGTAGACCGCGACGAGGCAGGGAACGCCCTTCCCTTCGGTGTACTGGCGGCGCACCAGGCCGCCGGGGCCCTTGGGCGCCACCATGATGATGTCCGTGTCCGCGGCGGGCTTGATCTGCCCGTAGTGGATGTTCAGGCCGTGGGCGAAGAGGACCGTGCCGCCCTTCTTCAGGTTGGGCGCCACGACGTCCTTGTAGAGGGCCGCCTGCTGCATGTCGGGGACGAGGATGCAGACCACGTCGGCCGACTTCACCGCGGTGGCGGGATCCTCGGGCTTCCAGCCGTCCTCGGTCGCCTGGGCCCAGGTCTTGCCTTCGGGACGGAGGCCGAGACCGACGTTGCAGCCGCTGTCGCGCAGGTTCATCGCGTGCGCGCGGCCCTGGCTGCCGTAGCCCAGGACGACGATCTTCTTACCTTCGAGCGCCTTGGGCTTTGCGTCTTTTTCCCAGAACATCTTGGTGGCCATCCGTTCCTCCGTTTACCAAACCGATGGGGATCGTCACCGCCCCCTCGGAAGCCGAGGAGACCGTCGCCGCGTACTTCGCCAGGACGCCCCACGTATAATTGGGCTTGGGCGGCTTCCAGCCCTTCATTCTCTTCTTCAGGTCCGCCTTGACGTTGATGACGCGCTTGACCGCGTCGATGGTCACGAGATCGCCGTCCTTCACGAACGCGATCGGCCCGCCGATCGCGGCCTCCGGGGCCACGTGGCCTACCATGAATCCGTAGGTCGCGCCGCTGAACCGGCCGTCCGTGATCAGCGCGACGTCGGCGCCCAGGCCCTGGCCGACGATCGCGCCCGTCACCTGCAGCATCTCCCGCATCCCCGGCCCGCCCTTCGGGCCTTCGTAGCGGATGATGACCACGTCGCCCGCCTTGATCTTGCGCGCCTGGACCGCCTTGAAGGCGTCTTCCTCGCAGTCGAAGACCCGCGCGGGGCCGGTGTGGCTCTTCTTCTCGCTGCCGGACAGCTTGATCACGCAGCCCTCGGGGGCGAGGTCGCCCCGCAGGACCGCGATGCCGCCCGTCTTCTTCTTGGGCTTGTCCGTCGTGAAGATCACCTGCTGCCCGGGCTTTTCGGTCGCGCTGTCGACCTCCTCGAACATCCGCTTCCCGGTGACGGTGATCTCGTCCTTCAGATAGCCGCCGTCCTTCAGCCGCTTCGCAAAGAGGCGCTGGCCGCCGGCCGCGTGGAAGTCCGTCGCGACGAAGCGGCCCCAAGGCTTGAGGTCCACGATGATCGGCGTCTTCTCCGAGATCCGGTCGAAGTCGTCGATCGACAGCTTGACCCCGGCCTCGCGGGCGATCGCCAGGAGGTGGAGGACGCCGTTGGTCGAGCCGCCGCTCGCCATCACCCCGGTGATCGCGTTGTGCAGCGCATTCTTGGTCACGATGTCGCGCGGACGCAGGTTCTTCTTCAGCAGCTCCATCACGAGCTTGCCCGCCTCGACGCACCCGCCGTCCTTGGCGGGATCCGTCGCGGGAATGTCGTTCAGCCCCATCGGCGAGAGGCCGAGCATCGTCAGGGCCATCGACATCGTGTTGGCGGTGAACTGGCCGCCGCACGCGCCGGCGCCGGGACACGCCTTGTCCTCGACTTCCTTCAGGGCCGCCGCGTCGATCTTGCCGGCCGCGCAGGCGCCGATCGCCTCGTAGACGTCCTGGATCGTCACCACCTTGCCGTTGGAGAGCGTGCCGGGGGCGATCGACCCCGAGTAGAGCGTCAGGCCGGGCAGATTGAGCCGCGCCAGCGTCATGGCGGTCGCGGGAATCGTCTTGTCGCAGCCGGAGATGCAGACCAGGGCATCCAGCAGATGGCCGCGGACCGCGAGCTCGAAGGAGTCGGTGACGATCTCGCGGGAGATCAGGGACGCCTTCATCCCCTCCGTGCCCATCGCGATCCCGTCGGTGACCGTGATGGAATTGAACTCGATGGGCGTCCCGCCGGCGGCTCGGATGCCTTCCTTGACCTTCTCCGCCAGGTGACGCTGGTTGATGCTGCAGGGGGTGACGTCCGTCCAGGTGTGGCAGACCGCCACCAGGGGTTTGTCCAGGTCGGCGTCGGTCAGCCCGGTCGCCTTCCACATGGAGCGGGCGCCCGCCCGGGACATCCCTTTCTTGATTGTATCGCTGGGCAGCTGCATGTCGAACTCGATTCTCCGGGGGGAAAGTCGCACGATCCTACGGAACCCCGGTGCTCCTTTCAAGCTCTAAAAAAAAATCCGCGTCCCTTGGGGGGCGCGGTTTTCAGAAGTCCGGTTTTTAGTCTCTGAGCGCGCTCCCCTAGCGGAGGGGAAGTCGAAGGATTCGAATAACTCGAACGCGCTCGGTCATGAGAACGAGGAGTATAGTCGCGCGCGGGATCCAAGTCAATCCCTAAGTAACCGGTATCCCGTAGCCGGTAACCGGCGGAATCCCCCAGCGGGACAGGAGGGGGACCTTTCCCGGTCACCGGCTACGGGTTACTGGTTACGCGCCTTCAACATTCCTCGAACGCGCAGCCAGTCCGTCAGCCGCTCCGGCCAGCTCTTGAGCACCCCGTCCTTGAGTCCGAGGCCGTAGCCGTGCGGGCCCTTCTCGTACACGTGGAGCTCGGCCGGAACCTTCGCCCGCTTCAGCGCGACGAAGAAGTCCACGCTGTTCTCCGCCGAGACGCCGTCCTCCCACGAATGCATCAGGAAGCACGGCGACGTCTTCGCCGTCACCTGCTTCTCCGGCGAAAGGAAGACGCGCAGCTCCACGTCGTTCACCTTGTCCCCGAGGAGGTTCTTCGCCGAGCCCATGTGGACGTACGGGGCGACGAGGCTGACCACCGGATAGGTCAGGATCGCATAGTCGGGACGGCAGCTCACCCGCTCGACCGGATCCTCGGCCCCCGAGGTGCCGTCGTCGAAATGGGTCGCGGCGGTCGCGGCGAGGTGGCCGCCGGCGGAGAAGCCCCAGACGCCGATCCGGGCCGGATCGATCTTCCACTCCGCGGCCCGGGCCCGCACCATGCGGACCGCCCGCTGCACGTCGTTCATCTGGCTGGGATGGTGGTAGCGCGGCCCCAGGCGATAGCGCAGCACGAAGCCGTGGATGCCGATCCCGTTGAGCCACTGCGCGACGTCGTCGCCCTCGTAGGAGGTCATCAGCGCGCCGTACCCGCCGCCGGGGCAGACGATGCACGCCGCCCCCGTCGCCTTCTCCGCGGGCGCAAAGAACGGCGTGATCGACGGCTTGTCGACCTCCTCCTCCCCGACGGCGCCCGGCGCCCCCTTGGACCAGAGCCGCTCGAGGGCGGGCTTCTCGGGCTTGTCCTGAGCCGCGCAGAGAAGGAGAGTCGCCACCAGCAGTCTCATCATGACCTTCTCTTATCCCTTCTTCAGGTATCCGCGTCCGTTCATCCACGCGATCATCCGGTCGGGCCAGCTGGACAGGACCGGGTCCTTGGGCGCGAGGCCGAAGCCGTGGCCGCCCTTCTCATAGATGTGCAGCTCCGCCGGGACCTTCGCCTTGCGGAGCGCCAGGTAGAAGTCGATGCTGTTCTCCGCCGGCACGCCGGTGTCGCCCGACGTGTGCATCAGGAAGCACGGCGGCGTCTTCGCCGTCACCCGTTTCTCCGTCGACAGGTCGTCCACGAGTTCCGGATCGCCGACCCGCTGGCCCAGCAGATTCTGCTTCGACCCTTTGTGGGTGTAGGGCTTGTCGAGGACGATGACCGGGTAGACCAGGATCCCGAAGTCGGGACGGCAGCCCACCTTGTCGATCGCGTCCTCGGCGTCCGCCTTGCCGTCGTCGAAGTAGGTCACGGCCGTCGACGCGAGATGGCCGCCCGCGGAGAAGCCCATCACGCCGATGCGCTGGGGATCGACCTTCCACTCCGCCGCCCGGGCGCGGACGGTACGGATCGCCCGCTGGACGTCGAGCATCGGGCAGGGATGGCGGTACTTCGGCGCGATGCGGTACGTGAGGACGAAGGCGCTCACGCCGTTGTTGTTGAAGAAGACGGCGACGTCGTGGCCTTCGTGGCCCGTCGCCAGCGCCTGGTAGCCGCCGCCGGGGCAGACGACCACGGCGGCGCCGGTCGCCTTGTCCTCGGGCGCGAGGTAGACCGAGAGGCTGGGCTTGTCCTTCTCCCCCTCCCCGACCGCGAGCGGCGCGCCCTTCGGCCACAGGACTTCGATCGGCCCCACGAGCGGGTTTTTCTTCTCCTGGGACAGCGCGGGCCCGCCGAGGGCGATCGCCAGGGCCAGCGCACGCAGAATCGTAGTCTTCACGACGTAACCCTCCAGCCCCGACCACTGTATACTTTGCGAACCGTTTTTCGAGGGATTCCCGATGTTCCGAATCGCCGCCGTCGTCGCGCTCCTCCTGGCCGCCGGGCAGGATCCCGCGCCGCTCAAGGCGGGTTTCGCGGAGATCGACATCTCGCCCGCGCCGGGCACGAGGAAGATCGGGTGGAACAACAAGAACTTCGGCACGTCGGTCCTCGATCCGCTCTACGCAAAGGCCGCCGTGTTCGAGTGCGGCGAGGGCCGGGCGGCGTTCCTCGCGCTCGATCTGCTGTTCGTCCACCGCGACCAGGTCGCCGAGATCCGCCGCCGCATCCAGGAGAAGTACGGATTCCCGGGAGGCGCGATCATGATCGGCGCGACCCACAATCACGCGGGGCCGGCAATCGAGACCGACCTGTATCCCAAGGACGACGCCTACATCCAGCTCATGATCGAGAAGTCCGTCGCGGTGTTCGGCCAGGCGTGGGAGGCGCGGCGCGAGGCCGAGATCGGCTTCGGCAGCGTCAACGAATGGTTCGTGGGGTACAACCGCCGTGTGATTTATCGCGACGGCACGGCCCGATGCCACGGCAGCTTCAAGGATCCGAACGCGCTCACGTTCGAGGGCCCCGTGGATCCCGAGGTCGCCATCGTCGCCGCGCGGGCGAAGGACGGGACGCTCCTGGGAACGATGGTGAACTTCGCCTGCCACCCGTGCCACCACGGCGGCGACCAGGTCTTCAGCGCCGGCTACCCCGGCCAGCTCGCGAAGGCGATGAAGGACAAGAAGTGCCCGGTCACGCTCTTCCTCCAGGGCGCCGGCGGCAACATCCACCACAACGATCCGTCCGCCGTGAACAAGGAGAAGACGATGGAGGAGGCAGGCCAGGCGCTCGCCGCCGACGTCGAGAAGGCGCTCGGCGCCATGAAGTACCGCGCCACGGCGAAGCTCGCGACCCGCAGCCGCACGCTCGATCTTCCCTACCGCCAGGTCGAGGAAGCCGAGATCAAGGGCAAGGTCAAGGGCGCCCAGCGGTTCGGCGAGCCCGGGTTCTACGACAAGACCCAGGACATGATCCTCGAGGAGATCAAGCGCGAGGGCACGGCGAAGGCGGAGGTCCAGGCGATCCTGATCGACGAGGTCGTCCACGTCGCGATCCCCGCCGAGTACTTCGTCCAGCACGGCCTGCGGATCAAGGAGGAGACCCACGGCCTCCGGACCCGCGTCGTCGGCTACGCCAACGGGATGGTCGGCTACGTTCCCCACAAGGAAGCGTTCGCCCGCGGCGGCTACGAGACCACCTTCGGCTACCGCAGCAAGCTCGCCCCCGACGCCGGCGACCTGCTCGCCGACGCCGCCATCCAGCTCCTGCGCCCTGGAACAAAATAGACGGTCTGTTTTGTTCCGGGGGGCGGTACAATCCCGGCCATGATCAAGGGCAAGGCGACCCCGGAAGGCACCGCGGCGTTCGCGAAGAACCATCCCAAGGCCCACGAGCGCCACTGGAAGAGCGCGCTGGGGCTCACGCTCTCTTCGGTCGGCATGGGCAGCTATCTCGGCAACGCCGATCCGATCACCGACGGCAAGTACACCGCCGCCGTCGTCAAGGCCTTCGAGAACGGCATCAACGTCCTCGACTCCGCCATCAACTACCGCTACCAGCGGAGCGAACGCAACCTCGGCGCCGGCCTGAAGAAGGCCGTCGACGCCGGAGCCGTCGCGCGCGACCAGGTCCTGATCTGCACCAAGGGCGGCTTCGTCGCCGGCGACATGGGTCCGCCCACGCGCGAGTGGTTCGAGTCGACGTTCGTGAAGCCGGGCGTCCTCACCCCGGGCGACATCGTCGCGGGCGCCCACTGCATGACCCCGAAGTACCTGCGCCACGAGGTCGAGCAGAGCCTGGCGAACTTCGGCGTCGAGACGATCGACGTCTACTACGTCCACAATCCCGAGACGCAGTTGCCCGAGGTCGGCGAGCCCGAGTTCTACGTCCGCCTCACCGCCGCGTTCCGGGAGCTGGAGAAGTGCGCCGACGAGGGGAAGATCCAGGTCTACGGCGTCGCGACCTGGCACGCCTACCGGGTGCCGCCCGCCCACGAGGCGTACGTCTCGATGGAGAAGACGCTCGCCTGCGCGGAGGCGGCCGGCGGAAAGAACCACCGGTTCCGCGCCGTCCAGTTCCCGTTCAACTTCGGGCTGCCCGAGGCGCTCACCGTGCCGAACCAGACGGTCGGGGAGAAGACGACCGGGGTGATCGACGCCGCGCGCGACGCGGGCCTCGCCGTCTTCACCAGCGTGCCGCTCATGCAGGGCCAGCTCCTCGGCCGGTTCGGCCCGGAGTTCAAGCAGAAGTTCCCGGGGCTCAAGACCGACGCCCAGCGCTGCCTGCAGTTCGTCCGGTCGGCGCCCGGCGTGGTCGCGCCGCTCTGCGGCATGAAGGACCTCGCCCACGTGGAGGAGAACGGCGCGGTGTGCGCGGCGGCGCCGTTCACGGCCGAGGAATTCAACGCGCTGATCGGCCGCGCCTGATCACTTCTTCGGCGGCACGAACGGCGAGAGCCGGTGACCCGGGATGGGCGTCTCTTCCGTGCCGCTCGGCAGCTTCCACTTCACCGAGACGTGGTCGCCGCCGATCCCTTCCTTGTGCAGCACCTCGATGTAGTAGCGCCGCCCGGCCTTGAGCTCCACCGGCTGGGACATCTGGCTCGCGTGCTTCGTGTACTCCCGGGGCGCCGTCCATTCCGGGACGGAGGCGATCTTTCGTTTGTTCTTCGGATCCTCGTCGGTGCTGAGCCAGAGCTCGCCCTGGTCGTCGGTCGCGACCCAGAAGACGTAGTTGCCCGACGTCGGAGGATGGACGTAGCCTCGGAGGCGCGTTCCGTACTCGTCGGCCCAGTCCGGCGGCCCTTCGAGCTGGTTGATCAGCGTCCGCTCGGTCGGACGGTCCTCCTTGAACGCCGGATGGTTCACCAGATCGCTCACCGCGCCGCCGTTCCCGATCCCCTTCCAGGCTTCGCGCAGGATGGTTCCCGTCATGATGCCGCCCTGCTTGAGCGACGCGCCCGGCGTCTCCGCGCGCCATTTTTCGAACTCCTTGAGCTCGACCTCGCGGGGCGGGCCGGGACGCGTGGAGAGGATCGCGGCGGTGGCGACGGCGAAGCCCTTCTGGTTCGTCAGGAGGCGGATCGTCTTCGAGCCGGCGGTCGGGAACTTGAACGTGCCGACGTGGATCCACTCGAACCGCTCGGGGTTCTTCGGTCCGGTGTGCTGGCTGTGCGTCTTCTTGAGGGAGGTGAGCGACAGTTTGACCGGGGCCGAAACCGCGCCGTCGGGCTCGGCGGGCACCTTCTCCTTGGGATTCGCCGGATCGGGCGCCGTCAGCTCCGTCCCCTGGTAGGAGAAGCCGAAGACTTCCTGGCAGCACCCGCCCGCGAGAACCCAGACCCGGTACTCCGCGTCGGGAGCGGCGGAGAAGTCGAGCTGGACGTAGTTCTCCCGCGCCTTCGCGGGGTCCAGATCCATCTGCGAGACCCACGCCGCCTCGATCTTTCCGTACTTGCCGAGCTTGAAGTTCCCCGTGATCCCGAGGTCGCTCGACGTGAAGAGGAAGTCCTTCATCCCCCCGTCCGCCCGCGCCGCGATCGCCGCCCGGTTGCGCCGGACGAACGCCGTCCCGCCGTGTTCGGCGAGCAGCGCCTTGTACTTCCCGATCGCGGCTACCATCTCGCCGTAGTCGAAGTAGGCGCGCTCCGCTTCGTAGAACAGCCGCCGCGCGGCGGCCTCCTTCTCATCGGCGGCGCGGCGCGGAAGCGCCTCCTTCGCGGCCTCGGCGTACTTGTCGTTGATCGACGCGATCGGCTCCGCGCGGAACCGCTGCGCCCCTTCGGCGTCGCCCTCGAGCAGGCACGCCACCGCCGCGGCGCGGTTGTCGGTGTCCTTCCTGGCGGGCCGCGCCTTGAAGAGATCCGCCAGCGTCGCCGACGCGACCTCGCCCATCGGGATCACGAACGATCCTTCGGCCTGCTTCATCTCGATCCGATGGGCGTCGATCTTGAGCACCGTCTCTTCGTGCCGGATCTGCGACCCGACGGCGTCCCAGTAGACGAGCGCCACGCGCTGTCCCTTCGCGAGTTTCGGCAGAAGCGGGAGCGCTTCCTGGACGAGCCCCGTCGCGAGCCGGAGATTCTCCAGGTCGTCCGCCGCTTCCTTCTTCACCGCGTCGTCCTTGCTCTCCGCGACGAGCTTCTCCATCGCCTTCGCCGCCTCGGCGAAATCGCGGAACGCCGCGGGCGCGACGATTTCCTTCCAGCGCGCGCGGTAGGCGTCGATCGCCGTCGCGCTGCCCGCCGGCGTCGGCGGCGGCTCGGGCTTGACGACCAGGGTCTCGGCGACCGTCTTGTCGATCTGTTCGGCGAATCCCGGCATGCCCCAGCCCGCGACGCGGGTGCGCACGCGCTGGATCTCCGCCTGGTCGCCGCGGCGCTTCGCGTCCGACACCGCTTCCCTCATCACGCCGATGCGGCGCTCGGCCTCCGACTTCAGATCCGCGATCCGCTGCTGGACCGGCTTCGTCCATTCCGCGACGTCGTACCGCCGGAGCTCCCCTTCCCAGAGGTCGAGCGCCGACTTGTATTGCTCGCGCGCGAGGATGTCCTGGGTCCGGCTCTCGAGCGCGCTGCGCTCCTCGTCGAACAACCGCCGGAGCTTCTTCAGCTGGCCGTCGGCCTCCGGGGCATAGGACGTGCCCCGCGCGGCCTCGAGCGCCGCCTCGAACGCGCGCCAGCGGGCCGCCAGATCCTTCTCCGGCACGCCGTACGCCTTCACGCAGGCCGCGCGCGCGGCCTCTTCGAGGCGCCGGCTCTCCGGCGACAGGTTCTCCGTCGGCGCGGGCTTGACCGACACCACGGCCTGGACCGGATCCGGCGTTTCGGTCGCCCGTTTCTCCTTGCCGCCGCTCGTCGCGATCCCGATGACGACGCAGAGCGCGACGATGCCGCCGGCCGCCGCGAGATAGATCTTTCGGGACTTCGCGGCGTCGTCGGCCGGGGGCGCCGCGGGAGGCGGAGGAGGAGGCACGGCCGGGAGCCGCCGGGATTCATGGGTCGGCTGCTTCGGGATCCTCGTGGAGCTGATCTTTTCCTGCGCCGGCTGCTTGGGAATCCGCGAGGACGAAATCTTCTTCGCCTGGGGAAGCGTCGGCGAGGAGGGACGGCATGCCGCGCAGTAGTTGCGGTTGTCCTGCGTAAAGGCCTTACCCTGGAGGAAGGTCTCCTCCTTCAGCAGCTGACCGCACTTGTCGCAGTAAACGATGGAACGACCCATTCGCGCCCCTACCCGTGACCGAAGACGACCTCGAACATCAGGTTCTTCCTGGGCCGCCCCCCATTCCCGGAGTCTTCCCTTTATAACGGATTGGGCGCCTCGAATCACGCATCCTCGAATAATGTTGACGCCCTAATTCGGTTGAGCTACCGTTTTCGGTCGATGCCCCCCAAGCGCCTGGGAATCACCGCCGCCGGAAACTGGATCGTCGACCGCGTGAAGACGATCGACGTCTGGCCCCAGGAGGAGCGTCTCGCCCAGATCCTCTCCGAAACCACCGGCGGAGGCGGCGGCGCCCACAACGTCCTGGTCGACCTCGCCCTCATGAAGGCCCCCTTTCCCCTCCGCGCGTCGGGCGTCGTCGGAAACGACGAGGATGGGAAGTTCCTGATGGCCGAGGCCTTCCCGATGGGCATCGACATCTCGGGGCTCCGGACCACCCGCGAGCAGCCCACCTCCTCCACCGACGTCATGACGGTCCGCTCGACCGGCAAGCGGACCTTCTTCCACAACCGCGGCGCGAACCGGATGCTCGAGGACGACGACCTCGATCCCGGCAACTCCAGGATCTTCCACCTCGCGTACCTGCTCCTGCTCGACCGCATCGACCCGATGGCCGCGCGCATCCTCCAGCGGATCCGCGCGACCGGGGCGAAGACCTCCGTCGACCTCGTCAGCGCCGAGCACGCGAGGTTCCAGGAGGTCGTGATCCCCGCGCTCCCCCACATCGACTACCTGATCGTCAACGAGATCGAAGCCGGGGAGTGCGCGGGCCTCCGCATCCGGAAGCCCGATGGAACGTTCGACCGGGACGCGCTCGCCGCGGCGGCCCGCCGGCTCCATCGCGACAACCTCGTCGTCGTCCACCTGCCCGAAGGGGCCTACGCGCTGTCGAACACCGACGGCGAGATGTGGATCCCGTCGAAACCCGTCCCGAAGATCGCCAGCACCGTCGGCGCCGGCGACGCGTTCTGCGCGGGGCTGCTCTACGGCCTCCACGAGGAATGGCCGCTCCGCCAGTGTCTCGACCTGGGCCACACCGCCGCCGCCGCGTGTCTGAGCCACGAAACCACGACGGGCGGCCTCCGTCCCATTTCGGAGATGTAAAGATGGCCGCAGAGACGCGGAGACGCAGAGCGGAATACCCCTTTCAGAGCCGTTCTCTCGGCGTCTCAGCGTCTCGGCGGCTGGATTTTGGAACGAGACCGGCATGGTAACGCTCTTCGGCCGCGCCTGGGACCGCACCGATCTCCTCCGTCTCGTCGGCGACGTCCGCCAGGTCGGCGGCGCCCGGGCGGTCGTCCTGGACGACGGCCCCGAGCGCGGCGTCCGCGCCATCGACGTGTCCACCGGCACCGGCTTTTCGTTCTCGGTCCTGCCCGACCGCGGACTCGACCTCTTCCGCGCGGAATACCAGGGCGCGTCCCTCGCGTGGCACTCGCCGACGGGAGCGGTCGCGCCCGCGTTCTTCGAGCCCGAAGGCTTCGGCTGGCTGCGCGGCTTCTACGGCGGCCTGCTCGTGACCTGCGGCCTCACCTATGCGGGGCCGCCCAACAAGGACCAGGGCAAGGACCTGGGACTCCACGGTCGCGCGTCCTACACGCCGGCCTACGACGTCGGCATCACGCAGGAATGGGACGGCGACGAGTACCGCATCGAGATCCGCGGCAAGGTGAAGGAAGCGACCGTCTTCGGCGAGCACGTCGTCCTGACGCGCCGGATCCGCACCGCCCTCGGCTGGAACCGCTGGCAGATCGAGGACGAGGTCGAGAACCTCGGCCACGAGCCCGCGCCCCACATGATGCTGTACCACGTGAACGCGGGATTCCCGGTCGTCTCGCCCGCGTCGGAGCTGATCAGCCCCTCGATCGAGGCCCGTCCGCGCGATGCGGAGGCGGAGAAGGAGCGCGACAAGTGGGCGCGGTGCCTGCCTCCGACGGCCGGCTTCGCCGAGCGCGTCTACTTCCACCAGCTCCGCAAGGGACCCGACGGTCGGACGGCGATCGCCATGGTCAACCGCGGCTTTCAGGGCGGCCGGGGCATCGGCTACGCGCTCCGGTATCCGCGCGCGCAGTTCCCCTGCTTCACGGAATGGAAGATGATGGGCCAGGGCATGTACGTCGTGGGCACCGAGCCCGGGAACGTCAATCCGCTGGCGCGCGAGACGCTGCGCCGCGAAGGCCGGCTGCCGATGATCGCGCCGGGCGAGCGGAGGAAATACGAGCTCGACTTCCAGGTCCTGACCTCCGCCGAGGAGATCCAGGCGGTCGAGAAGGAAATCCAGTCGTTGCAGGAGAAATGAGATGGGCTTCCGCAAAGCGCGCATGAACCGGCTCTTCGCGAAGACCGGAAAGTGCTTCGACGTCGCCGTCGACCACGGCTTCTTCAACGAGGGCGCGTTCCTCGGCGGGATCGAGGACCTGGGCGCGGCGGTCAAGACGATCGTCGAGGCCGCGCCCGACGCGATCCAGCTCACCGTCGGCCAGGCGCGGCTCCTCCAGGACATCCTCGGCCCGCGCAAGCCGGCCCTCGTCCTCCGCACCGATGTCGCCAACGTCTACAACCCGAAGCTCCACGACGTGCTGTTCAGCAAGATGATCGAGGACCCGGTCGAGCAGGCCGTCGAGCTCGACGCCGCGTGCGTCGTCGTCAACCTGCTGCTGCTGCCCAATCAGCCCGACCTCCACGGCCAGTGCATCGAGCGGATCTGCGCGCTGAAGCCCAGGTGCGACCGCTTCGGCATGCCGCTCATGATCGAGCCGCTCGTGATGCAGCCCAACGAGAAGGCCGGCGGCTACATGGTCGACGGCGACCTCAAGAAGATCCTGCCGCTCGTCCGCCAGGCGAAGGAGCTCGGCGCCGACGTCATCAAGGCCGACCCGTGCGACGACGTGAAGGAGTACCACAAGGTCGTCCAGGCCGCGGGCTGCCCGATCCTCGTGCGCGGCGGCGGCAAGGCGCCCACGAAGGAGATCCTCCAGCGGACCTGGGAGCTGATGCAGCAGGGCGCCTGCGGCATCGTCTACGGCCGCAACGTCATCCAGCACAAGGACCCGGGCGGCATCACCCGCGCGTTCATGGCGGTCGTCCACGAAAGCGCGTCGCCCGACCAGGCGGCGAAGCTGGTCAAAGAGTAGGAATTACCACAGAGGCACAAAGGACACAGAGAAGACTCTTTGGGAATGCACCATCCCCAAGAAGCATTCTCTGTGGACTCCGGGTCTCTGTGGTGAATCGGAGAAAGAATTCATGCGGGAGATCCGGTTCGGGATCCTCGGCTGCGGCCTGATGGGCCGCGAGTTCGCGTCGGCGATCGCCCGCTGGTGCCATCTCCTCGAGGTCGACTTCCGCCCCGTGCTCACGGCGGTCTGCGACACCAATCCCTCGCTCTTCGGCTGGTACCAGCAGCACTTCCCCACGATCAAGATCGCGACGAAGGACTACGCCGACCTGCTGAAGAGCCCGGACGTCGACGCGATCTACTGCGCCCTTCCCCACAACCTGCACCAGAAGGTCTACATCGACATCGTCCGCGCCGGGAAGCACCTGCTGGGCGAGAAGCCGTTCGGGATCGACCTCCCCGCCGCGACGGCGATCGTCGACGAGATCGCGAAGCATCCCAAGACGTTCGTCCGCTGCTCCTCGGAGTTCCCGTTCGCGCCCGGTCCGCAGCGCGTGATCAAGGCGATCCAGGAGAACCGCTTCGGCCGGATCATCGAAGTGAACTGCGGCTTCATGCATTCCAGCGACCTCAATCCCGAGAAGGCGATCAACTGGAAGCGCCTGATCGAGATGAACGGCGAGTACGGCTGCCTCGGGGATCTCGGGATGCACGCGCTCCACGTTCCGCTGCGCGCCGGGTGGAAGCCGAAGCGCGTCTTCGCCCACCTCAACAAGATCGTGACCGAGCGGCCCGACGGCAAGGGCGGCCGCGTACCCTGCAAGACGTGGGACAACGGATCGCTCTACGTCGACACGGTGAACCCGTTCGACGGCCAGCCCTTCCCCATGACCTACCGGATCTACCGGATCGCCCCGGGCGAGACCGACACGTGGTACATCGAGGTGCTCGGCACGAAGTTCAGCATCCGGTTCTCGAGCCGCAACATGAAGGGCCTTCAATTCATGGAGTACTCGGGCGGCGCCCAGACGTGGCAGGACGAGAACCTCGGCTACGAGACGATCTACAAGACCATCACCGGCAACATCTTCGAGTTCGGCTTCTCCGACATGATCCTTCAGATGTGGGCGGCGTTCATGGACGAGCTGGTCCACGGCAAGGTCCCCTACGCCTGCGTCCGCCCCGAAGAAGCCCTCGAGTCCCACCGCCTCTTCACCGCCGCTCTCGAGTCGCAGCGGACCCGCCAGGCGGTCGCCCTGTAACCCCGGTTACCGGTTACTGGTTACGGGATACCGAAGAGGATAGACTAACTCTTCTCATGAATCTTGGGCTTGGCGAGCTCTTCGACCTGGAGGCTCTGGTCCTTCGGGAAAGGGAGGAGAGCGAGGAGGTTCGAAGAACCCGCTATCGCAATCTCGGGCGCCGCGCGCTGGACGGAGGCGTCTCCGCCGACGACGCCGCGGGGCTCCTCCGGACGCTCGTCCGCCACGACAAGTCCCCGACTCCCGGATCGCGATTCGACGCGACGCTCGGTTGGTTCCATTCGATCGTCGCCCTCGCCGGCATGCTCTGCGGCGGAGTGGTGGCCCTCGGCATGTTCCAGTCCGGCGGGCCCCATCCCGTCAACGTGCTCAACGTGCTGGCCGCGCTCGTCGGCGTCCAGATCGTTCTCCTGCTGTTCCTCCTGATCGCCCTCCTCCCGCGCCATCGCTCGACGTCTCCGAGCCTGGTTCAGGAAGTCCTGCTCCGCGCGCTCCAGAGCCTCATGACCCGGTTCATGCCGGAGAGCGATCCGAGGCTGCTCCGCGACCTCGTCGCCCGGCTCGACACGCACATGGGGCTCACGCGGTGGCTGCTGATCCGCGCCGCGCAGATCTTCGGCGTGTCGTTCAACCTCGCCGCCCTGACCTGCTGCCTCGCCCGCATCGTCTTCACCGACGTGGCGTTCGGCTGGTCCACCACCTTGAGCGTCGACGCGACCGATCTCCGAAAGATCCTCAAGGTCCTCTCGACGCCGTGGTCGTGGCTCGCCCCGAAGGCGGTGCCGACCGCGGAGATGGTGCAGGTCACCCAGTACTCCCACCTCGAAGGGAAGTACCTCCTGCGCGCCGTCGGCGAGCGGTCGGCGGGCGCGCCGATCCTCGGCGGCTGGTGGCGGTTCCTGATCCTGTCGATCGCCACCTACGGCTTTCTCCCGCGGATGATCGTCCTCACCCTCGCGGAGTTCCGCGTGCGCGCCATCCTGCGCGAGACGCCGATCCGCAATGAGGAGTTCCGCCGGCTGGTCGACTGGATGAAGCTGCCGCTCGTCACGACGAGCTCGGACGGCTCGACGGCCGCGCCGCCGGCGCCCGCCGACGGCCCGACGTCGCCCGACCCCGCGCTGCCGCCGCCGGGGAGTTCGTGCGAGATCGTCGTCGACGACCCGCTCCCCCGCGACGCCGTCGACCGCGCGATCCGTGAGAAGTTCGGCTGGACGGCGTCGGCGTCGCCGGACGCCCCGCTCGTCGTCATCCTCTCCGCCTGGGAGGAGCCGACCAAGGGCCATCGGCGGCGCTTCCACAACCTGCCGCCCGAACGGCTCGTCGTCCTCGGCCTGTTCAATCCCTCCCCGAACGGCGGCGACGATCCGCGGCTGGCGCGGATCCGCGAACGGTGGAAGCGGCAGCTCCGCGGCCTCCGCTGTCGCGTGGAGGCGCTCGGATGAGCGCCCCCGAGTTCGTCGTCGTCGGCCGCGTGAACAAGGGCAAGTCGAGCATCGTCGCGACGCTCGCCGAGGAGGAGGCCGTCCCGATCAGCGAGGAGCCGGGGACGACCCAGGAGGCGCGCGCCTACTCGGTCCGCGTCGACGGCCAGGTCCTCTTCACGCTGGTCGACACCCCCGGCTTCCAGGACGCCCCCGCCGCGCTGGAGCAGATCCGCAAGCTGCGGACCGACGCCTCGGTCAGCGACCAGGCGGTGAAAGCGTTCGTCGACACTACCCGCGGGTCGCGCGAATTCGTCGAGGAGTCCCGGCTGCTCGCGCCGATCCTTGGCGGCGGACGGATCCTGTACGTGGTCGACGGCACCGTCCCCTACTCCCGGGACTTCGAGGCGGAGATGGAGATCCTCCGCTGGACCGGCCGCCCGCGAATGGCGCTGGTCAACCGCATCGGCACCGGCAACCACGTCGAGGAGTGGACGAAGGCGCTCGGCCAGTACTTCAGCCTCGTGCGCGAGTTCGACGCGAACCGCGCGCGGTTCGACGACCGCGTCCGGCTGCTCGAAAGCTTCCGCGAGCTCGACCCCGAGTCGCGGCCGGCGCTCGACCGGGCGATCGCGGTCCTGCGCGGCGAGCAGCAGCGCCGCCGGCGCGAGGCCGCCCGCGCGATCGCGTCGCTCGCGATCGCGGCTCTCACGCAGCGCGTCGAAGTGTCGCTGGGGCCGGGAGAGCAGGCGAGGGACCGCCACGCGGAAGCGCTCGGGAAGCTGCAGGACCAGCTGCGGGAGGCCGAACGGCGCGCCCACGGCCGGCTCTTCGAGCTCTACCGGTTCCACCGCCTGAAGCCCTCGGAGCTGAAGTTCGAAGGGCTGAAGGACGACCTCTTTGCGGAGAAGACCTGGCAGGTGCTCGGCCTCACCCACGGCCAGCTCCTCATGGCCGGCACGCTGGGCGGCGCGGCCCTTGGCCTCGGCATCGACGCCGCGGCCGGCGGCCATACCTTCCTGCTCGCCTCGGTGATCGGCGGCGTCGTCGGCGGCGCCACGGCGCTCGTCCGGAGCGGCAGGAAACTCGGCTCCGGCTGGAAGGTCGTCGAGAACATCATCGGCGGCCCGCGCATCGTCCGCTTCGGCCCCCTGAGCAAGGACAACCTGCTCTGGATCGTGCTCGACCGCGCGCTGATCTACGCCCGCGCGATCTCCACGCGCGCCCACTCGGTTCAGGGCGACCTCACGGTCACCGAGCGGGACTCGATCGTGCGAACGCTGCCGGGCGACGTCCGCTCGAAGGCCGACCGCCTCTTTTCGCGGATCGCGAAGAACGCGCCCGACGTCCCTGACGACCTGGTCTCCGAACTGCGCGAGTGGGTCGAGCGGCGCGTCGAAGCGCTCGAAGCGTCCTAGAACTTCAGCAGGACGCCCACCTGGAGCGTCGAGAAGGGCACGCCCTTCCCGCCTTGGTAGGTCTCGTGGAACTGGTATCCCGCCTCGAAGGCGAACCGGGCGCTCGCATCGTAGCGCAGCCCAGCCCCGACGTTCCATTCGCCGCCGGCCATGCCGGGATTCGACGAGCTCACGCCGCCGCCGCCCATGACGAACGGCCGCCAGTCCCCGTCCACCAGGTATAGCTTCGCGTCGACCACGTACGTGAAGATGTCGACGTCCGGGATGCCCGACTTCCCGTTGAACCGTCCGACTCCGGCCATCGCCTCGACGGAAAGCGAGCGCGTCAGCGGCAGTTCGAAGTCGATGGTGGCCGCCGCTCCCGAGGTGTGGGTCCGGCGGAGACGGCCGTGCGGGATCGCGACGCCGCCGTGCAGGCTGACCGACGGGCCCGCGGAAGCCCCAGTGTACTTCAGGACCGCAACGATGGTCCGCTTCTCGCCGGCGGCGAACTCCCCGACCGGCTGGGCGTACGTCAACGAGACGTCGCGCCGCGACTCACCGACGATCTCTCCCTGGACGATCATCGCGCGGGGCACCTTCGCGTCGTTCGTCAGCTTGAGATCGAGCTTCACCTGCTTCACGTCCTTCAGGTGTTCGAGGTTGACGATATGCCGTTCGCCTCCGACCAGCCCGACAAACCGGTAGGGCGAGCCTGCGGCTCCGGGACCGACCGCGAGGGCGGTAAGGTCGACGATGACGTCCAGGGGATGGGGCTTAGGTTCGGGCCGCTTCCCGCCCTGTGGCCGCCGGTGGTCCTGCGGATCCGCGAGATACTGCGGACACGGCGGACAGGTGAACGGCCCCTTGACCAGGTTGATGTTGATCTGGGTCATCTGGGAGTTCGTCAGGCCGTACTGGGTCATCATCGCGTTGATCTGCGTCTGGGTGGTGATGGCCTGGAGACCGGCCTGGTCATAAGGGGCCGCCAGGGTTTCAGGCAGGATGTACGCCCTCATGCAGGGATGGGTGTTCATGTTCCGGGGGATGGCGGTGTCGGGCCAGTCGATCTGAGGTGAAATGACTTCGCCCGTGCCGAGCGTAAAGTCGATCGGAGCCGTCAGGTGGACGAAATGCCAGTTGGCCTGGCCGGCGCCGTCCTCGGCCCAGAGGACCACGAGCCGCTTCTTGAACGTCCCGGTACCGCCGGACCGCTGCACCTTCACCCATGCGCGCATGCCGCAGGGCAGCCGGGTCGAGTCCGCCGGATCCTGGTAATAGACGTACCACTTCGGATTCGTGGTGCTGGCATCTCCCGCGTCGACGAAGCTGGTCGCGGTGCAGAAGGCGGCCCGCAGGTCATCGGTCGCGCGCCAGCTGATGGGTGTTTTCAGGAAGGAAAAGGTTCCGGGAACCGGGGGAACCGGGATCAGCAGCACCGCGTTGCCCCAGTACGAGGGATTGCTCCAGTTTGCGGGCAGGAGATCCGTCGTTGCGGGCGAGGTCGGCGCAGTCACGAGGGCAAGTTCCGTTCGATCGGGAAAGGAGACTCCCGTGAGGGCAGAGACCGTCGGACCGCCCGGCGTCAACTGTCCGTAGTATCCGATGTCATTGACGAACGCGATGGCAATGCCCATATCGGGATAGGTGCCCGTGTTGTACCCGGTGAATGCCGAGAGCGGGATTTTCATCACGACGCGGAAGAAATCCGCGCCGGTGGCCGACGCCCCGGTGTCCGTCGCGACGTTGAACCCCGCGGGCGTCGCGAGCGCGCCCCAGGCCCCGAGAGCATCGGTCTTGTACCAGGTGGAGCTGTTGAACGCGCTGGAGGTGGTCGGGACCACTCCACGGCTGGTCCGGTGGACGATCTTGTAGTAGTCGGCGCTGAGCGACGTTCCCCTTTTCGCAAGGGGATCGATGAGGATGTGGATCTGATCGCCGAACGCGTGGGCGGCCAGAGGTTCGGTGGTATCGGGAATGTGGAATCCGAGATACAAGTTGTTTCCGTGCCGTTTGGAGTAGATGCGGACGACCAGGGAATTGCCACCGGTATCGGTCGTCTTGATCAGGGCAGGAGTCGCTCCGTCGAGGTAGTAGGGAACGCACATCGGGGATTGGAGGACGGACACGGCCGCATCTGTCCAGCTCGGATCCATGAAGTCGGAGATGAACGTGGCGCCCGCATCGGGCGCCGTGCCCGTGCTGTCGAGGAACTTCACGTCGCAGCCCTGGGCCTCGGCCCGTCGAGCGACGGCGGTGACGAGGAGCGCGCAGAACATCGGAAGGATCGCGCGGGTCATGTGGTTGGCTCCGAAAACTCTAGCGATCGTAGGGGCCGCGGGCAAAGACATCGATGGCTCCATTGGTATCCGGCAGGACCAGATTGCCGGAATCCGAAACCCACACGACCCAGAGTCCCCCGGTGGAGATGCTGAGGGAGAATCCACTGGCGCTGGCCAACTGTCCCGAATCGTTGACCGATACCTCCTCCAAGCCGAGAGCGGTGAGGATGTAGGGCTGAAAAAGGCTGCTGGCGTCTGCCGTCAGATTGCTCGCGTTGGAGAGGAAGACGACGACCCCATCGCCGCTCACCCGGGGCTCGTCGACAGAGTTGTTGGGTCCCAAGCCGTCCGTCGTCGTCGTCACGCAGACGGTTTCCCCCAGAGTCAGATCCCGGCGCATGATATTGTTGGGTCCCGGTCCCATGTTGGAGGCCACCGTGAGAAAAGCGACGTATCGCCCGTTGGGCGAGATATTGGCCTTGTTGCTGCCGGCATTGCCCTTGACGCCCGCGGAGTTGAAGGAAACGACCGTCGAATCCGCCACCACAAAGGAATCGAACGCGGCGACATAGACATCCGGATTGGTATCGGCATCCTGAAGGGGCGCAAGATTGGTGGCGCCCGATTCGTAGCAGATCTTCTTGCCGTCGGCAGTGATCGTGGCTTTGCCGCAGTACCCATTTGCGAATCCGGTTGAATTCCCAGGGACATGGGAGACAAGACGAAGCGTCGGAGGATTCGTCGACAGGTCGGAGACGAAGACCTGACGGAGCAGCCCAGGATTCCCAAATCCCAGATTCGACGCGTTGGTGATGAACACGACGAACCGGCCATCCTCGGAGATCGAGGGAAAGAAGCAGCCGAGATTCGGCCAGATCGTGCGGTCGATGGCTCGAGAGGTGATTCCGAGTTCCAGATCGCGAACAAAGATATTCAGAATACCGGTCGTTCCGGGCGCTGCGTTGTCGAGGGCGGCATCGGCGCCGAACACAACATATCGCCCTGTTGACGAAAGGTAGACTTGCTGAGGATTGCAGGAAGCCGGCGTATTTCCGAAATCGCTGTTTCGCGTCGCCAAGGCGATGGAGCCGTCGATTCGATTCTTCACATACACATGGTTCACGGGCGAGGTCTGATCCGAGACCAGGTTCGTCGCGCCCGAGACGAAGGCCACCGAATTGCCGTCGTCGGAAACCCACGCTTCGACGCTTCCTCTGTCCTCCAGCACTCCGGATCGCGTCGACGAGATCATGATGGTCGTTCGAGTGACCTGGGGCGACGTGATCCGGTCGCACCCCGCCAGAGGAGCGAGCATCAGGAGTCCGAGAATCCCGAGCCTAAAACTCATAGTTGAACCCCAGGGCGACGGAGGGGCTGTCGCCGTTCACGTCCGCGCCGACGTCGACCGACCGGGCCTTCCCTTCCTTCGAGAACCACGTGAGACCGAACCCCATCGTGATGATGTTGAATGCCGCCGCCTTGGTGTCCACCAGAAGCCGGAACTTGCCGACCATGGGCAGGTTGTCCGGGTCGTTCCACGGCGCATTGAAGCGCCGATAGCCGAGCCGCGGCAGCAGATTGAGGTTCTCGCTGACGTCGATCCGGTATTCGAACCCGATCGAGTAGTTGAAAACATTGCGGAAGGCCGGCTGGCCGGCGAAGTACGGCCGCGCGGCCGTGTCCTTCCACTCGATCCACTGCAGGTCGAGCGTCGCACGCAGCGGCAGCCCCTTCATCATGTACGCGGTGAATCCGAAGTTCGCCTGCTGCGGCATGTTGAAGACGGGAAGCAGCGAAGGGTCGATGTTGAAATCCCACCGCACGAACGTCTGGTACGCGAGTCCGAAGTTCACGCGCAGCGTGTCCGCGTTGTCGTACAGGCCCAGCAGGACGCCCGCGCCGCCGGCGATCGCCGTCGCGCTGTCGTTCCGGTTCTCCGTCGACGAGGTGAACTTCCACCGCTCGTAGCCGACGTCGAGGCCGAGGCCGACGGACAGGTGGGTGAAGAATCCCCTTTCGCCGCGGTCGCGAAGCCGGAAGTCCTTCGCGAACGCGAAGCGGATCCGGCTCAGGGACTCGTCCATGTTGCTGCTGTTCTCGGCGGTCAGGGTTTTCGTGAGCGGATCGGTAACCCGCGCGAAGCTGTAGTTGAGCTGGTAGGGCCGCGCGTAGCAGAATCCGAAGGCCATCGGTGATTCGGATTCTCCCAGGCTGAAAACGAATCCGAGATACGACGGCAGGATCACGGGTTCGACCAGGCTCATCTCGGGGCCGGCCGAGAAGGTCGTCGTGCCGGCTCCGGTCGGCTTCTCGTGGAGCGGATAGGTCGTGTAGGTCTGATAGGCGATCGCGCCCTGGGTAGGCTGCGTGGCGATGCCGGCGGGATTGAGCCAGATGGAGACGGGATCGTCTTCGAAGGCGGTGTAGCTGCCGCCCATCGCCTTGGTGCGGGCGCCGAGCTGCTGATCCTGGGCGAAAGCCGTGGCGCCCGCGCCGAGGACGGCGACGACGACGGCACACCGGAATAACACTCGCACCCTCTCCTCTCGCTTCCCGGTCGCCGGACGCCATCGTCCGCGGACCCACGAATATCCAGGAATCGTCCGTCCTGTCAATTCATTTCAATGGAAAAAGAACAAGTTTCCGGACCTGTTTTACTCCTCGGGACGCGGCCCCTCGGCGGCTATAATGCTGCGGCGATATGTCGGACACGATTCCCATGAGCGATCCCCCGCCGCCGGGCGGGGACGCCGGCGTCTCGGACAGCACCCGCAAGTGCGCGCACTGTGGCGAGAGCTACTCTGGAATCAGCCATGAGAACTGCCCCGGCGACCGCACCGTCAAGGACCCGCGGGGCCCGACCACGCGCGCCCAGATCGACGCGATCCCCGAGGAGGCCGCGGCCGCCGCGGCCGATCCCGACCGCGCGCTGAACCAGTACGTCCTGGTCCGCCAGATCGGCAAGGGCGGCATGGGCACCGTCTGGAAGGCGTGGGACCGGACCCTGACCCGATGGGTCGCGATCAAATTCCTTCTCGCGAGCGATGAGGACGGCGTCGCGCGGTTCCGCAGGGAGGCGAAACTCGCCGCGCGCCTCCGCCACCCCAACATCGCCGCGATCTACGAGGTCGGAACCGCGCCCTCGAAGCAGCGCGGCACGACGGTGGACCATTACCTCGCCATGGAGTACATCGACGGCCAGACGCTGGCGTCGGCGAAGCTCACCCTTCCCGAGACGCTGGAAATCTTCCACCGGGTCGCCAAGGCGATGGACGCCGCCCATCGGGGCGGCGTGATCCATCGCGACCTCAAGCCGGCGAACATCATGATCACGCAGGACAAGTGGCCGTACGTGATGGACTTCGGCCTGGCGAAGGCGCTCGAAACGGAAAGCTCGCTCTCGGTCTCCGGCGCCGTCATGGGCACGCCGGCGTACATGCCCCCGGAGCAGGCCGAAGGACGCATCGACGACATCGACGCCCAAAGCGACCTCTACTCCCTCGGAGCGACGCTCTACAGCGTCCTGGTCGGACAAGCGCCCTTCTCCGCCCAGAACGTGATGTCGCTCCTCCGCAAGGTCTCCCAGGAGCAGCCGCCCGCGCCCCGGTCGCTGAAGCCGGACCTCCCGCTCGAAATCGAGGCCGTGATCCTGAAGGCCATGGCCAAGGACAAGAAAGACCGCCACCCGAACGCCGCGGCCTTCGCGGACGACCTGACGCGCTGCATGACCGGAACCAAGGTCGCCGAGCTCGCGACCTCGACGCGCGAGACCGAGCGGCCCTCCAAGACGGGGATGTTCGTGGGCGCAGGCCTGGCGGCGGCCGCCCTGATCGCCGCGGCGATCTACTTCGGCGCCGAGAAGCCGAAGCCGGCTCCCGCGACGCCCTCCCGCCCCCCGACCTCGCCCGAATCGCCGGTCGCCGCTCCGGATCCCCTTCCCGTCCGCCGTCCGGTGGAATTTCCGAAGGACGTCGTGGAGACGTTCCACCTCCGCGTGACGGTGTACCCGTTCCCCGAGGTCGTGAAGGTCCTCCGCGACGGGGAGCCGGTCAAGCTCGGGGAAACGACGGCGCCGTTCCTGGAATCCAATCTGCCGGTGGGCGACTACGAACTGACCCTGCGCCATCCCAGGCTCGGGGAACGCAAGGTGACGATCGCGAAGTCGACGATCAAGGGGGGCCGGACCTACGTCCTCTGGGGCCGGATGGACGGCCCGACGCTCCAGGTTTCCGAATCACCGTAGCGCGTCGAACACCTTCCGCATCCGCGGACCGTAGAGATCGGGATCCGGAACCCCGCCGACCTTCGACAGCTTGTCCAGATCCTCGCGCGCCGCGCGAACGACCTCGTCCGTCGGCTTCCCCGAGAGGAACAGCCGGACCGAGCGGGCCGCGACGAGAAGCGAGTAGAGCCGCTGCCTCGACTCGCGCGTGGCGGGACCCGACGATTCCATCGCGCGCAGCCGCTGCTCCAGCGCCTGCAGCTTCGCGTCGGCATCCGGCCCCTCGAGGCACGCCCCGAGGAGATCGCCCTTCTCCAGATCCGAGAGATCCCGCGGCCGCTTCTCCCAGGCGGCCGCCAGCGCGCGGTCGTGATCCTCGAGGATCGGATACCGCGTCCGGAAGCGGGCGGAAAACTCCTGCCACGAGGTCAGGACGGCCTGGGCGGCGGCGAGCGCCGATTCCCGCGCGGCCTTCGGAGCGTCGAGAGACTCCGCCACCCGCTTGTCGACCGACGCCCGCGCGTCCTGGGACGCCAGCGCCGCCGCCATCCGGAACCACGGATTCTCGCTTCCTTCGTCGAGATCCGCCGCAGCGGCCGCCATCGGCAGGAGCTTCGACGCCGGCCCCTTGTTCGCCCACGCCTCCTGGAGCGCCGGCAGATGGGCGCGCGCCCAGTCGTAGGGAGGATAGGCCACGACGATTTCCGACGACGGCGGCAGCGCGAAGGTGATCTCGAACTCGCTCTTCGTCATCGCCCGCAGGTCCGACAACGTGGGCACCTGGGCGAGGTTCCGCCGGAAGCGGATCATCTGCTCCGCCAGATAGGCGCGGCACGCCTGGTCGGTTTCCGACGCGAGCTCCGTCCGCTCACTTTCCGGAAGCGTTCCGCCGTCGCGATCGAGCAGCGCCCGGGCGGACTTGAACTTCCGATCGGCCACGAGCTGGGACCACGCCGGCCGGATCGACGGCGCGGCGGGCTTCGCCGGCGTTCCCGGATCGGCCGCCAGCTTTTCGAGCTCCTTCTTCGCGGCGTCGAGCGGCGCCTTGCTGGCGTCGATCCCCTTCCCGACCGACATCTTGAGATCCCGGATCGCGTCGTCGAGCAGCGCCTTCTTCGCCGGCGCGGAGGACGTCTTCCGGGCCAGGCTCAGCGAGGCCTTCCCCCGCATCTGGTAGGGAAGGAACAGGGCCGGCGCCGTGTATTTGTCCGCCAGCAGCTGGATGCGGATCCGGCACTCGACTTGGGTGATCTTCGGATTCGCCAGGATCGCGGTGACCTTTTCGATCACCGACGCCTCATCCGATTCGACGCGGGGCTCCAGGTCCTTGGTGGACTGAAGGGCCTCGATGTACTCCTGCTTGTCGCGGCGCGGAATGTCGACGTCTTCCTGGCAGGCGGCGAACAGGACGACGGCGAGCAGCATGAGCCTTCCTTCGGTAGACGACCCTAGTATAACGTCTCAGTGCGGCTTCCCGGGCCGAAGGACGAACACGTCGCGGCTCGGATCGGCGGACGACTTGCCCCGCTGGCAGACGAACGACTCGCCGCCGCCCTTGAAGCTGCGGCCGTCGGCGATGACGTCGCCCAGGTCGTACTCGTAGCGGGCGATCGAGCGGAGCATCGCGTCGAACAGCGCGGGCATCCGTTCGCCGAGCGCGATCTCGAAGTCCGGCAGGCCGAGCGCGCCCAGCCCGAGCGTGTCCAGGACGACGCCGCCCGCGGACTTCACGAGCGTGCGGCGCACGTTGACGGCGCCCTTGATCGGGTCTCGTCCGTCGCCCGCCTCCAGCGCCTTCGTCAACGCCGAGGGGTTCACGAACTTGGCCGACGGCCGCCAGCGGATGGCGACCGGCGTCATCAGCTCGAGAAGGCCGCCCAGCACGTTCTGGAAGAAGCCGAGGCGCGACTTGTACGGCAGCGCCGCCGCGAGCAGGTCGCTCACGACGACGTGCGACTGGTGGCGCGCCACCTTGTCCTTCGCCTCCGCCCAGTCCCACGTCTGCTTGAGCTCGGCCTGCATCTGCTCCGGCGGCAGCGCCGACGACTCGACCTTCATCGCCACCTGGACCGGCGCGGTGCCTTCCTTGAACGGGACGCGGAGGTCGGGAAAGAAGAAGTTGAGGCCGCCGCCCGCCGACGGATCCATCGCGGAGGCGGCGCCGCAGCGTTCGCGCAGCTTGGCGAGCACCTCGTCCCGGGTGAACAGCGGCAGCTCGTCGTACAGGAGATCGACGGCGTACGACGAGACGGGACTGTTCATCCGTTGAACTCGTCGATCTTGGCGGCGACGATGAAGTCGTTCTCCGACAGCCCGCCCAGATCGTGAGTCCAGAGCACGAGCTTGACCTTGTTGTAGTGGATGTGGAAGTCCGGATGATGGCCTTCCGCCTCGGCGAGATCGGCGACCTTGTTCACGAACTTCATCGCGCGGAAGAAGTCCTTGAACGTGAACTCGCGCCAGAGCCGCGGCTCATCCTTCCGCAGCTTCCATTTCGGGACGTGCGCCGCCATCTCGCGCGCGGCCGCCGGTTCGAGGGCCTTCATCCCCCCCTCGCAGGGCTTGCACTTCTTCTTCGTCAGTTCCATGTCTCTAGGCTACCGGCTCCGTCGTTTTCCCGCCACCGAAGAGCGTTCTCAGGCCTTCGCTCCCTCGGCGTGCGGAGACGCGCCGGCCGCGGCGGCCTCCTCCTTCTTCGGCGGCCGGAAGAAGAGCGCCAGGACCACGGCGGCGACGAGCGCGATCAGGCAGGGAACCAGGAACAGCGACCGGAAGTCGGTGACCCCGGCCTTGGTGAATTTCTCGAAGAGCGGGGGGCAGATGAACCCCGCGACCAGCGAGCCGATCCCGAGGATCATCACGTTGAACAGGCCCTGCGCGCTGTTTCGCACGTCCTTCGGGAAGTAGGCGTCGACGAAGATGTACACCGTGGCGAAGAAGAAGGCGTAACAGATGCCGTGGAGAACCTGGACCGCCACGATCATCCAGGCGTGGTTGGGGAAGAACGCGTAGATGCCGAACCGGACCGCGTGGCCCAGGATGCCGACGACCATCGTCACGCGCCAGCCGAACTTCTTCAGGATGCCGCCGAGCACGGCCATCGTCAGGATTTCGGAGATCTGGCCGGCGCTCATCACCGGCATGATCCAGTTGCCGGGAATCCCGACTTCCGCGCTGCCCAGGAACCGGCCGGTCCAGTTGAAGTAGCAGTTGTGGACGAACGAATCGACGAAGGTGACCAGCCAGAGGATGAGGACGAACGGATGCTTGAGGAGCGACATCGCCTCGAGCCAGGCGAGTTTCTGGACCGCGCCGCCCTCCGCCTTCTTCGGGGGCGTGTGCGGCAGCGTCAGACTGAATGCGGCCAGGACCAGCGAGGCGACGCCCGCGACGATGTAGGTATACTTCGTGGCGTCGATGGCCGCCTGACCGGTCAGCGGGGTCCCGAGCGCGGCCTTCAGCCATTCGATGCCGCCGACATTCATCGACTTCACCTTGGCCCAGTCGACGAACACGAAGGTGAAGGGCCACGCCGCGAGGATCCAGCCGATCGTGCCGCCCATGCGGACGATGCCGAATTCCTTCTCGGCGTCCTTCATGCTGGCGAACGCGACCGAGTTGGTGATCGAGATCGTCGGCACGTAGAGCAGGCAGTGGACGAGCATCAGCCCGAAGAACGGGCCGAAGCTCTTGGTGAAGCCGAGCCCGAGCATGGCCAGGCCGCCGACCAGATGGCTGAACGCCAGGAACCGCTCGCCGGAGAAGTTGCGGTCGGCAAACTGGTTGCTGAAGAACATGCCGACGATGGCCGCGATCGGGAAGGCGTTCAGCACCCACGACTGCTCGCCCGCGGTGAAGCCGATGGCCGGCATGTAGCCGAAGATCAGCGGAAGCCACGCGCCCCAGATGAAGAACTCCAGGAGCATCATGATGAAGAGCCGGTTGCGGACCGCGGCGGTCGGCTTGGCGACGTTTTCCATGAGTCGTTATCCCCTAGAAGAACTCCGTTGATCCCCAGTCCCGCAAACCGGACTCCACGGTGAGGCTTTTAACGTTAGCAACTTCTGGGGAAGAATAAAGAATAAAGAACAGATGACGAGCGAAGAGACGCGACCGCTGACCGAGCCCGAGCGACGCTATTTGGAATGGTGGCTGAAGAACGGCCTGATTTCCGGTCCGCGACCCGGAGACAAGGTCGTGCTCAGCTGCATGACCTCAGGATGTTTCACGGCCGTCCTCTACTTCGTCGGCGCGCTCCTCCTCAAGATCCTGGGGTCCATCGCGGCCACCCGGCCGGCGGCCCTGCAGTTCAAGCGCTCGGAATGGAAGGGCTACGGCATGGCCGCGATCCCCATCGTGCTCTGGATCGTCATGCTGATCTACTTTTTCACCCACGGGCGGCGGAAGCCGGCGGCGGAGGTCCAGGATCCGAGGAAGCTGATCCAGCAGGACCTCGACGGGGGCGTCGCGCAGATCCACCGGCTCCGCGCGACCGAGGTGATGCTCGCGTTGGAGGACGAGCGGCGCGAGCGGAGCTACTTCGTGCGCCTGGACGACGGGCGCATCCTGTTCCTGGGCCCGTGGAAGCCCGCCGGCTGCAAGACCACGGGGATGAGTTTCCTGCCGGACGAGAAGGGCTTTCCCGGCACGACCTTCGAGATCGCCGCCACGCCGAACTACTTGCTGATCCTGGACGTCGTCGGGACAGGCGAGTACCTGCGCCCGGTCGACGAATTCGAACTGAACGAAGATCGGGATCCGTTCGACCGGTGCCGGCTGGAGGCGGGAAACTTCGTCAAGGTCCCCTGGGAGAAGATCCGCGGGACCTTCGGGTAGACCCTACTTCGGGAGCTCGCGCCAGGTCGTGTAGTGATGGACCGCGAGCGGGAGCGCGCCGCCGAACTTCGTCCGCGCCGCCGCGAAGATCTCGTCCATCCGCGACTGCGTTCCGACGTGGAGCGGCACGCCCTCCTCCACCGCCTTCACGTCCGTCTCCTGGATGAGCTCCACGCGACCGGGCTTGTACTTGCACTCGTGCTCGATCGACTCCAGGACCTTTTCGATGTTCCGACCGCGGTAGGCCATCACGCTGACATAGTCGAGAATGTCCTGCACGTGCTCGATCAACACCTTGCCGTCGATCTTGAGGTCGTCGCGGTCCCAGTTGTGAGGGACCGCCGCGCCGAACGTGAACTTCCCCTTCGCCCGAACCTGCCGCAGCAGGTCGAGATAGCCGGCCGCCAGCTGGAGCCGGTGGGTCTTCCACGCCCCGGCGGCGTGGGGCTCGATGTCGAGATGGATCCCGTCGAACAGCCCGGTCTTCAGCGCCGCGTCCACCCACTCGAGGATCGGCTTGGGGTCGAGCCGCGTGGGGAACGGATCAAGCCACTCGGCCATGTCGCCGGGATGCATCGCGTGGACCTCGATCATCGCCGCCTTCGCCGACTGAACGAACGCGCGAAGCTTCGGCGTCTCCTTGCCGGAGAACATCAGGTAGAGGCGGGTGACCTTCTTCTCGGCGCAGAAAGCCAGGAGCTTGTCGTCGGGCTCCGTCCAGACGTAGAGCGAGAAGGTCTCGAGCAGCGCGAGCAGCAGCCAGCCCACGCCGCGATTGTAGCCTAGGCGGCGGGCTGAGTCGTCCCTTTTGACTTCCGGTAAATCATCCGCCCCAGCCAGTAGATCCCGCCGATCGGGAGTACAAAACAGAGGCCGACGACCACAACGGTCAGCGACCAGGACAGGGCCGTAAAGCCCACCGAAAGGCCGCCCATGATGCGACGCCACGGGCTGGAGTCGGACGTGATCAGCTTGTCGGGGTTCGAGATCGTCACCTCCAGCCGGCCGATGGCGAGGTTCCCCTCCGGCGCCTGGGGATTGCGGGCGATGTTGAAGACCCGCATGTGGCCGAAGTTCTTGATCCGGTCGGCCGCGCCGCGCGTCGCCGAGAGCGGCAGGTCGAGGACGATCCGGCTGACGTACTGGCCGTCCGAGGTCCGATGGTGCTGCGAATCGACCACGCGGCCCTTCAGCTCGCCCGCCATCGTCTCGATCGTCGAGACCGACGTTTCGACCTGGTCGACGACGACCGCCAGCGTGTAGATCTCGCGCGGCTGGATCGAGGCCAGGTTGTAGAGCGTGATCGCGAACCGGCGCTTGGAGTCGACGACGCGCTCGACGTCCTGCGCCCGGGTCGAGGAGCGGCTCAGGACTTCGCCGGCGTCGGCCATGGCCTTGTCGATCTTCGCGTAGTTCTCCTTGCGGACCTCGAAGCTGAACGTCGCCGTGACGTTCTGGCGATCGTTTTCGTTGAGCTGGGCCTGCATGACGCGCGCCTGGGCGTCGGCCAGCGCGTCCTGGAACGCCTGGTATGCCTTGGGCACGTCCTTCGACGCGAGCGTCAGGGTCGTCGACTCGCGCGGATCGACGAGGCCCATCGCGAAGAGCGAGACCCTGAAACCGCGCTTGGATTTCGTGACGTTCTGGGTGTCGGGGTTCTCGTTCACATCGAGGCGCATCACCTCGCCGGTGAGGCGGACGTCGGCCAGGACGGCGTCCGCTTCGGCGGACTTGATATCAAACTGGAGGTTGCCGGTGGTCTGGTCGTTCTTCTGCCGGTTGAGGCTGGAGGTGACGACGCGGCCGGCCGCCTTCTCGATCCGGGCAAGGATCGTCTTGTAGGACGCTTCAACGTCGGCGCAGGCGAGGCTCAGGACGACGGTCTCGCGCGCCTGGATGTTGGCGAGGTTGTAGATCGAGACGAAGAACTGGGTGTCCTTCTGCTTCACCTTGAGGAGATCGGCGACCTTGCCGATGCCGCCCTCGGTTTCCTGGACGCGGTCGACGTCGAGCGTCGCGACCGTGCCGAGCTGCTTGAACCGGTCGCGCAGCGGGATCGCGGCGTCGGGCGCGACCTCGAAGTGGATCGTCGCGGTGTACTGTCCGGCGGCGTGCTGCTTGAGATCGGACTTGGTGACGCGCGCCTTGGCCTCGGTCACGGCGGCGAGCGCGTCCTTGTGGGCCTTCTCCACGTCCTCGACCTGGAGGCTCATGGTCACCCTTTCGGTCTGGGTGACGGCGGAGGGCGAGCGGATCTCCTTCTCCATGAGGGTGACGGTCAGGGTGCTGAGGGCGATCTGGCTGTCGTAGTAGCGTTTCTCGCCTTCGGCGGCTTCGATCTTCCCACGCCACTCGCCGAGCTCCTTCTCGGCGGCGAGGAGGTCTTTGATCTCGCCCTTGCCCTTGGCGATGATGTCGAGCAGGCGCGCTTCCATGGCGCGGGCGGCCTTGAGGCGGCCTTCGAGGTCGTAGTACTGCTTGCCGACGTCCTGGCTGCGGATGTTCTGACTCTTGAGCTCGCCCAGGCCGCGGAGCTTGAGGAGCAGCGTGTCGAGCCGCTCGGGCGGGCAGCGCAGCACGATCGTGCCCCGGACCTTGCCGTTGGACAGCTTGTCGCTGTTGACGGTGCCGACGAATCCGGCCTCCTCCTCGACGAGCTTGCTGATCGTGACGAGGGCGGCGTCGAACGACTCGATCTCGTACTCCACTTCGCCGGTGCGGATGATCTTGCGCTGCGGCTGCGGATTGGGCGTCGGGTCGGCGGCGGCCTGGCCCTTCCCTTCTCCCTGGCCGGCGTTCGCGGCCTTGAGGTTGTTCGCGGGGCCGGCGGTCTTCGGATCGGCCTTCGCGTCGGGCTTCGCCTTCTTCGCGACTTCGTTCAGACTCTCCTGCCGGTCGGCGAGCTCGGCAGGCTTGAAGTACTGCCCTTCCGCGGCCTTGTTCGCGTCCACGCGGCGGTCGTCGGCATACCGATACACCTGCTCCCGCTCCTGCCCCTGCGCCGCCTGCTGCTGGGGCACGAGGGCCAGCACGGAGGCAGGCGCATCCGCGGGACGGCCCGGCGGCGCCTGCGGAGCCTTTTCGGCCTTCTGCAGGGCTTCGCCGCCCATGGACTGACGTCCGCCGAAGCGCTGGCCGTAGCGACCGCCCCCGCCCGCCTCGCCGCGGACGGAGTCCATAAGAACTTTGCCGTCGCCATTCATCCGGAGACTATCTTCCTTGTCGGCGGACTCGTTGTGGTCGGACTCCTTGGCCTTGTCAAACTTCTGCACGCTGAAGGCATCGAAGGTGCCGTTCCGGGCGAGCTCGTCGGCGGACTGAGGGACGGGCTTATTGGGATCCGCCCAGTACATCGTCGAGCCAGCAGGTTCGCCCGCGATGGCCCCACTCGCGGGTTGGACACCGCTGAGTCCCCTCAGGGCATTCTTGTAGTGTTGAAGGGTGACGTTCTCCGTCGTTTCGTCCTGGTCCACCTGGATGATGACGAAGCCGAGCAGGCCGATCACGAACACCGCGGCGGCGGCGAGGATCATCCGAGAAGCCAGGGACCGCGACGACTGGGAAGGTGCACATCGGAGGACGCGGATGACGCGGTCCTCGAGGCCGGCCTTGGGGCGGATCGGGGCGAAGGCGTCGTCCATCTGCCGCTCGAAGCGGCGGGCGGCGTCGAGCTCGGCGATGCATTCGGCGCAGGAGGCGGCGTGGGCTTCGAGCCGGGCGCGCTCGTCGGCGGAGAGGCCGCCGGCGAGATGCGCGGCGATCTGCTCCTTGGCCCATTCGTGGTCAGCGTGACTCATGGGAGACCTCCTGTTTGACCGAGCGGCGCAGCAGCTGCATTCCTCTATAGAGGACCCCTCGCAGGGCTCCGGCCGTGAGGCCCAGCTGCGTCTGGATGGTGTCGTAGTCGGCGCCGTCGATGTAGCGGAGCGTGAGCGGCAGCCGGTATTCGTCGGGGAGGGACTGGAGGATGAGGCGGACCTTTTCGCGGGTGTCGGCCAGGCCGGCGTCGTCGGCCGGGGGCGCGGGGGCGTTCTCGAGCGCCGCCTGGCTCGCGCGGGGCGGCGGACTGCGCCGGATCGCGCCGGCCCGGCGGTACGAGTCGATCAGCACCGACTGGCTGACGGTCATGAGCCACGCGCGGAACCCCTTGGGGTCGGTCAGGTGGCTCACCGATCGAAACGCGCGCAAGTAGGTCTCCTGGACGAGGTCTTCGGCCAGATGGGGATCGCCGGTCTCGAGGTAGAGTTTGGCGTAGACCATGCGGGTGGTGCGTCGCACCAGTTCCTCGAACGCCTCCCGGTTTCCGTCCCGGGCCCGGCGTACGAGGGCCTCGTCGATCTCCATGAGCTCCTCGTCCTGTGGGGTAAACGTAAGTTTGACGCACGCGTCACGCGTTTTGACGAAATTCCAATGAATTTTTTATACATGAACGGACGCGCGGCGTCTGATGAAATGGATGAGCGAACGGCTACACCACCGCGCGGACGCGCTCCGCGATGAAGGCCCCGATGGCCAGCGAGGCCGTGGCGGCCGGACTGGGGGCGTTCAGGACGTGGATCTCCCCGGGTCGCTCCTCGATCCGGAAGTCTTCGACGAGCGCGCCGTCCGGATCGAGAGCCTGGGCGCGGACGCCGGCGCCGGCCCGCTCGAGATCGTCTTCCACCACTTCAGGCACGAGACGCTGTAGCGCCCGCACGAACGCCCGCTTGCTCCACGAGCGCCACACTTCCATCAGCCCCATCCGCCAGTGGCGCCGCGCCAGCCGCCGGAACCCCGAGTAGGCCAGCGTCTCCAGCGCGTCCCGCACATTCACGTCCCGCCAGCGGTACCCCTCCCGCTTCAGCGCCAGCACCGCGTTGGGCCCCGCCTCGACGCCGCCGCCGATCATCCGCGTGAAGTGGACGCCCAGGAACGGAAACGACGGATCGGGCACCGGATAGATCAGCCCCCGCACCAGCGACCTCCGCTTCAGGTCGTAGTATTCTCCGCGGAACGGCACGATCTTCATCCGCGACCTCGCGAGCCGGTCGCACTGGAGCCCGGCGCAGTTGATCACGAGCTTCGCGCCCAGCGACCGCGCCGATTCGACCCGCACCCCGCGCCGGACCTCGACGAATCCCGCCAGCTTGCGCGCCACCGCGCCGTAATCGACGATCCCCGTCCCCGGGACGTGCAGCGCCGCAATCCCCGCCGCGTGGGGCTCGATCTCCTTCAGACGTTCCGGGCCGATCCGCTCGACCGCGACCCCGTTCGCCGTCGCCCGCCGATGGAGTTCCTCCAGCCGCGGCAATTCCGACGGGTCGGTCGCGACCACGACCTTGCCGCACGTCTCGGTCGGAATTCCGTTCTCGCGGCAGAAGTCGCGCATCCGCCGGCCGCCGTCGACCGACAGCCGCGCCTTGAACGAGCCGGGCTTGTAGTAGATGCCGGAGTGAAGGACGCCGCTGTTGTGGCCCGTCTGGTGGAGCCCGACCTCGCGCTCCTTCTCGAAGACGACGGGAGCGAGGTCGCGCAGCGCGTAGGCGGTCGCCAGCCCGACGATCCCGCCGCCGACGATCGCGATCACCGTTTCTGGGCGAGCAGCCACGCCCACAGGGCCGGGTCGGCGTAGACCTGGTCCCAGATGAGATGGCCGGCGTCGGGAACCTCGGTGTAGTTCGCGGCCGGAATCAGCTTCTTCATGTCGCGGCCGCCGACGTTGTTCTTGTCCCACTGGTGCGGGCCCGACGGCGGCACGACCTCGTCCCGCTCTCCATGGTAGATCCAGAGCGGGGCGGTGATCCGACCGGCATCCGACGGCGTCCCCGCGCCGCAGATCACGACGAGCGCCGCCCAGCGGTCCGGATATTTCGCGCCGAGATCGAACGTCGAGCAACCGCCCTGCGAGAGTCCCGTGAGATAGATGCGCTTCGGATCGATCCGCCACTCGCGTTGCGCCGACACGATCGCGTCCAGGATCAGATCCTCGTCGTCGCCCACGTATTTCCACGGTCCCTTGCACTGCGGCGCGATCACGAACGCGGGAAACGACTGCTCGTTCGCGCGGATGTACGACGGAAGGCCGGCCGCCAGGTGCTTCTCGCCGTCGGTGCCGTTCTCGCCGACGCCGTGAAGGAAGACGATGAGCGGCCAGGGCTTGTTCGGGACGTAGGTCGGAGGGATGAAGACCTGGTAAATGCGGCCGCGAATCGAACGCTTCTGGAAGCCCATCTATCCGAGCGATTTCAGGAACTCGTCGTTGGTCTTGTACTTCTCGAGCTGCTTGAGAAGCCCCTCCATCGCGTCCAGCGGCTTGTGGTTGGCGACCTCGCGCCGGAGCCGGTAGATCTGCTTGAGATCCCCCTCCGACAGCAGCAGCTCCTCGCGCCGCGTGCCGGAACGGACCAGATCGTACGACGGGAAGATGCGCCGGTCGGCGAGCTCGCGGGTGAGGTAGATTTCCATGTTGCCGGTGCCCTTGAACTCCTCGAAGATGACGTCGTCCATCCTCGAGCCGGTCTCGACGAGCACCGAGCCGATGATCGTGAGCGAGCCGCCCTGCTCCACCGCGCGGGCGGCGCCGAAGAAGCTGCGGGGGCCCTGGAACGCGGCGGCGTCGATGCCGCCCGTCATGGTCCGGCCGCGCTGCGGGGTCATGTGGTTGTAGGCGCGCGTCATCCTCGTGAGCGAGTCGAAGAGGATCAGGACGTCCTTCTTCTCCTCGACGAGCCGCTTGGCCTTGTCGAGCACCGACTCGGTCACCCGGACGTGCTCCTGGGGCGGCTGGTCGTTGTTCGAGGCGAAGACCTCGGCGGTCGTGCCCTTCAGGACCGTCCGGAAGTCGGTCACCTCTTCGGGCCGCTCGTCGACCAGGAGGATGATGACGTGGACCTCGGGATGGTTCGCGAGGACGGATTTGGCGATTTTCTGGATGAGGATCGTCTTGCCGGTCCGCGGGGCCGCGACGATGAGCCCGCGCTGCCCCTTCCCGATCGGCGCGAACATGTCCATGACGCGCATCGACAGCTCCCCGGGTTCCAGTTCCAGCTTGAGCCGCGACTTCGGCTGGATGGGAGTCAGCGATTCGAAGAGGCCGGGCCCCTTCGGACGCTGCTGCTGTTGCTGCGGGGGACGGTGCTGAGGGGGGTGGTGGGGGCGCGGGCCGTGATGATGGGGACGATGGTGGCCCTGGCCCTGACCCTGTCCTTGACCCTGGGGACGCTGATGGCGCTGACGCCGTTGATGATCCACGATCCGCCGTGAAATTGGGGTTGGGGAAAATGGGAAAACGACAGCCCGTGATTATAGAAAATGAAGGGGCCCGCCGCAAGCGCGCCGATCAGGCCTTCTTTTTCGGAATCAGGCCCAGGAGGATGCCCAGCCCGATGCCCCCCAGGAAGGGGAACGAGGTCCAGAGCGCGAAGCTCGAATAGGGCCCGAAGGCGGGCGAAATCACGAATGTCTGCCGGTCGGCGCCCCGCGCGAGCACGTACGACAGTCCGACGCTGGTCTTCCCGCCCGGGGAGGTGAACGTGGTGTACGACATCGTCAGCACGTCCATCGGCGCGGCGGCGTCATGGACGTCCTTCGGCGGATGGACCGGCTGGCCGTTGGTTTCGACGACCGCCTGGTCGGGACAGGGGCATTTCAGGAAGCCGTCGGGGACCAAATCGGGCGGCTTGTCCCAGGTCATCCAGAACGTCGGGCAGGTCGTGTGAGTGCCGAGCTTGTTGACGATGCTGCCCGAGTAGTCGCGATGCTCGAGGCGCGAGGAGAAGATCAGCCCGGCGACCACGCTCCCCACGATTCCCAGGATGAATGCCGCCTTTCCCATGTCTCAAGCCTACCCCATCCCGGGGCAGGAACAAAAAAGACCGTCTTTTTTGTTCCGGTCAGTTCACCACCAGGTGGGTCTTCTGGGCGGCGGCGCGGATGCGGGCGCGGGCGCCGGAGTTGAAGTCGAGGGCGTCGGCCTCCACGCCGTCGGAGAAGATCACGCCGCCGGACGGCATCTGCGACTCGAGGATGAGCTCGAGCTTGGACTCGATCATCCCCGCCACGATTCCCGCCTTGGAGTGGCGGCTCACATAGGGCTCGCGCACGACGAAGACGAGCCGGGGGTCTTCCCAGTCGAGCCGGATCCCCTTCCCCGGCTGGCCGCCCGCGAACCGGGAGACGGCGCCCGACATGGCGAACACCGACGACAGCCAGCCAGTGGAGCCCGCGCCCGTGGAGACGAGGACGCCGCTCGACGAATGGGGTTCCGCCCCCTGGCCGAAGGCGATCCGATATCGCGCCGAGACGTGGGTCCGCGCGCCGATGAAGAGGTCGTTGAACGCCAGCAGGCGCTGACCGTCGTCGAGCGCCGCCTCGGCGAGCGTGACCTTCCGGAGCTTCGCCCGCCCGTCCAGCAGCGACGACACGGCGGCCCGCGCTTCCGGCGGCGACCAGCGGAGCAGGATCCCGTCGAACCGCTCGGGATCGGGGTTGACCGCGACGATCGGCTGCTCGCCCACGTACTTCGCCGTGTTGGCCACCAGGCCGTCCTGGCCGACCGCGACGACGAGGTCGTGCTCCGTGAACAGCATCGTCGGCACGAGCGACCGCTCCACGACCTGGAGCTTGAGGCCGACGTCGAGCGACCGGCGGACGGTGTCCACCGCCCGCCGGTACGTCGCATCCTCGCGCTCGTAGTCCGCGTAGTCGCCGCCCGAGTGGTCCAGGTAGAACTTCGCCTGGGCCCGGCTGTTGAACCGTTCGATCAGCCCCTCGAGCCGGGTCTTCCGCGTCACGAGGACGATCTTCTCCAACATTACTTGCCTCCGCTGCTTAGAAGGGACTTGAGGAGATCGGGCGTCACGTTGAGCTCGCCGATCTTCTGGGCGTTTTCCGCCAGCTCGCGGAAGGCCATCGCGATCATCGACCGGGGATCGCCGCCGCCCGTGGACAGCGCCATCAGGGTCCGCCAGTCCATCGTACGGACGTGCTTGAGCGTGGTCTCGAGCGCGTAGGCGCGGCTGTCGGCGTCCTTCCGCTCGTTCTCGACCCGGGTCTCGATGAGCGTCTTGCGCTGCTCCTCGATCGCGATCTCGGCCGCCATCTGGGTCTCGCGGACCTGGCGGCGCTTCTCCTCGACGGCGATCTCGGTGCCCAGTTCGTTCTCCTTGATGATGCGCTCCTGCTCGACCGCGTTGTTGCGGCGCAGGTAGATGGCGTCGTCCGACTTCCTCTGGAGCGCTTCGCGCGCCTCGGCCTCGAGCGCCTTGGCCATCTCGGGCGTCGGCTTGAGCGAGAGGATCGAGAAGCCCAGCACCTCGATGCCCAGCATCAGGACCGCGGGATCCTTGCGGATCGCCGGCAGGACCTCGGTCACGAGCAGGTCGCCCTTCGTCAGGATCTCCCGCAGCGTGAACCGCTGGGTGACCGCGCGGGAGAGGACCTGGGCGACCGGCACGAGGCGATCGGAGAGCGTGGCCGGATCGTCGGATAGGGGCTGTCCGTTCGGCGCGACGGTGAAGTCGAGCAGGCCGGCGATACGGCGCGGCTCGGCGATCCGATAGGTCAGCTGACCCTGGATCGTCACGGCCTGGAAGTCGGAGGCGACCTCGTTGAACGCGAACGGGACCTCGACGCTTCCCAGGGGGACGGCGGTGATCACGGACGTGGGCGCGTAGTACCAGAACGAGAGGCCGGGCCCCTCCCGCTTCAGCACGCCCCCGGAATGGTGCAGGATGTAGGTGGTCGGCGCCGCCTTCAGGTACCGGATTCCCATCATAAGCCCTCCGTTCGTGTCACTTTCACACTAACTTAGTGTATCTAGGACACTAAGACGTCGCGATTTGTTCCATGAAAATGGTTGTGGCGGCGCGGGCGATTTGATAAACAGATCCGATCGGAGGGGGGACGCGTAACTCCTTCCGATCAAGGAGGAACGGGTTCTGAGCAGCGACACGAAAGTGTCGGACCAGGCGTTGCTGGAACGCATCGCCGGACGGGACGCCCACGCGCTGGCGGATCTCTACGACCGCTTCGCGCCCGTGGCGCTCGCCCTGGCGTCGCGGGTCCTTGGAGACCGTTCGGAGGCGGAAGACGTGCTTCAGACCGTCTTTACGCGGGTGTGGCAGGAGGCGGGCCGGTACGACGCGACCAAGGGCTCGGTCGCGACCTGGCTGCTCTCCTGGATCCGGAACGCATCGATCGACCGACTCCGCCGCCGCGAAGCGCTGCAGCGGGCGACCCTCCACTCCGTCGACCGCGCCCCGGCCCCCGGCCACGACGACGCCGCCGTCGACGTCTCCGAGGAGAAAGAGAAGCTCGCCCGGGCCGTCGCCGACCTGCCCCCCGACCAGCGGCAGGTCATCGAGCTCGCCTACTTCGAAGGCCTGAGTCAGACGCAGATCGCCCAGCGGCTCGGCGAGCCGCTCGGCACCGTCAAGACGCGCATGAGACTGGGGATGAATAAGTTGAGGCAGGCCCTGCCGGTCCTGTCGGGAGAGGCCCACTGAACCCGCAGGACCTCGAGAACCTGGCTCCGCTCTACGCGCTGGGAGCGCTGGACGGAGAGGATCTGGTCCGCTTCAGCGAGGAGCTGAAGCGGTCGGAGTCGCTCCGCGCCCTGGTCCGCGAGTACCGGGAGGCGTCGACGGCGATCCCTCACGCCCTCGAACCGATGGCGCCCTCCCCCGGCCTCAAGGACCGCGTCCTCGCGGCCGCGACCGGCCAGAAGGCGGGCCGGCCCGCGATGCTGTCGCGCGTCTTCTGGTCCGCCGCCGCCGCGTTCCTGTTCGTGCTCCTGATCGGAAATCTGTTCCGGGAGCGCGAGTATACGAACGAGGCGGTCGTCAAGCCGGGCCCCGGTGCGCCTGCGGCGGCGGGCAAAGTCCTGTGGGTGGATCGGTACGTCAAGCTCGACATCCAGGGCCTTCCCGCCCTGCCCGCCGGCAAGGCCTACCAGCTCTGGCAGATCGGACCGGAAGGGCCGACCAAGCCCGTTCCGTGCGCGACCTTCCGGCTCGACTCGAAGGGCGAGCTCCTCAGCACCGACACCTTGAAGTACGTCATCGCCAAGGATCAGACGTTCGCGCTGACGATGGAACCGATCGGCGGCAGCAAGTCCCCCACGATGCCGATCTTCTGCGTCGCCCCCGTCAACTAGCCGCCGCATTTCCCGCAGATCCGATCCGGCTCCCCGCCCGTAACCTCTGCGACTCACTCATCAAGGAGGTGAACGGTGAATCTGAGAAAAGCACTGGCAGCCCTCACGGTGGCCCTGTTGGCCGGCGCGATCGGCTGGATGGCGGTCCGCGCATCGGACCATGACGACGGCGAGACCGACAAGAAGTCGCGGAGCCTCAACCTGACCGACCTCTACGTGTTCCGCGAGAACGACCAGGACGGCGGCGCGGCCGCGGGCAACCTCGTCCTGATCATGAACACCAACCCCCGCTCCGTGGCCCGGCAGCAGTACTACTTCAGCACGAACGCCCGCTACGAGTTCCACCTCACCCAGCGGGCGGACAAGTTCGCCGCCGTCACCGGCGCGGACGACGTCACCCTCCGGTTCGAGTTCGACGCCCCCGACGCGTCGAACCAGCAGGCCATGACGATCACGGCGATCCGCAACGGATCGACGCTGACGACGACGACCAAGGTCGGCGGCGGCTCGATCCTGACCACGCCGATCACGGCGTCGCCCGCCACCCACATGGTCGACCTCGGCGGCTCCACGATGAAGGTCTTCGCCGGACTGCGCGAGGATCCGTTCTTCTTCGACGTCGAGCAGTTCTTCAAGATCCGCGCCGACTGGCGCGCCGCCGCCCCCGGCAGCGGCACCGTCGTGCCGCGCGACCTCGACACCGCGGTCGACTTCGCCAAGGGCTACAACGTCAACGCGATCGTCGTCAGCGTCCCGGTCTCCTTCCTCGCCAACGGCTCGGGCGCCACGACCTTCGACGTGTGGGAAACCATCTCGATCCCCCAGTAACCAGAAAGGATGACGACCATGAGGAACTGGATCCGCGTCGCCCTGGCCCTCTCGGCCGCGGCGATCGTCCCCGCGTGCGGCGGGAGCAACGGCAACGACATGACCTGGGTGCAGGTCGAGCGGCTCGCCCGCCCGGCCATCAACGAAGGCCTCTTCGTCACGAACGACTTCCTGAACGCCGTCAACAGCATCTCCCCCGACCAGGACGGCGGCGCGCTGGTCGGCCCGGTGTTCGCCGAGGCCGCCGCGACGCTCGGAGCGCTGGCCAACATCGGCACCGCGCTCGGCGCCACGCCCCCCGCGGCCGGCGACGTCGTCGCCGCGCTGATCCCCGACGTGATGCGAATCGACACCACCATCACGAGCGCCGGCTCCGCGTACGCCAACGGCGCCGTCGCGGTCGGCACCACGGTCCGCCCGGTGGCCGGACGGAAGCTCGAGGACGACGTCATCGACATCACCTACCAGGTCCTGACGGGCAAGGCCGGGCTGGGCGACGGCGTGCCCTACACGCGTCCGGCCGCAGGTTCGGGATCGACGAATCCCGCCATCGGCCACAAGCCCCTGATCGCCACCTTCCCCTTCCTGGCGGCTCCGAACTAGAAGTCTCTGCTCAGGCCGGGGCGTCCCGAGGTCGGGACGCCCCGGCAATCCTCGAGGAAGACATGAAGATCTGGATGTGGACCGCGGGCGCGACGCTGACGATCGCCGCGATTCCCCTGCTCTGGCCGGCGGGCGAAGCGAAGAGCCGCCTCGCTCCCTATCGATTCCTCCTCGACGCCAGGCCGGACGGAGCGGACGACGTCGCGTTCCTCGAAGCCCGAGTCGCCCGCGCCCCCGAAGGGCTCGATCTCGCCGCCCTGGCCCGCGCGTACCTGAGGAAGGCGCGCACGACGGGACAGGGCCGCTGGATCGACCAGGCCGAAGCCGCCGCTCACCGCTCCCTCGAGGCGCTCCCCGTCTCGAACCCGGGCGCGACCCTCGCGCTCGCCCAGGCCGCCCAGATGAGGCACGAGTTCGCGGACTCCATCGCCTCCTGCGACCGGGTCCTCCGCGACCGACCCCGGGACCCCCGCGCGCTCTCGCTCAAGGCCACCGCCCAGCTCGGGATCGGCGACGTGGCCGGCGCGCTCCGATCGGCCGACGCGCTCGTCGACCGCGCCCCGCTCTCCGAACATCTCGCGCTGCGCGCCGTCGTCCTCGCCGCGTCCGGCAACGAGCGCGAAGCCCTTCACGACTTCCGCAAGGGGGCGGCGCTCGAGGAGCCCGGCGACGCCGAAGGCTCGGCGTGGCTCCGGGCGATGTGGGCCCGGCTCGCGCTCCAGCGCGGCCGCACGGCCGACGCCGAGGATCTGCTCCGCGAGGCGCTCCGCATCCATCCGTGGTGTTCGCCCGCGCTCGGACTGCTCGGCGACCTCGAGCTCGATCGCGGCCGCCTCGACGCGGCCGATGGCGCCTTCCGCGACGCCTTCCAGGTCTCCGGCGACGCCGTCTTCCTCGCCCGGCGGGCGGAGGTGAAGAAGCGTCAGGGCGACGTCTCCGCCGCCGCGGAGCTGCGCGACGCCGCCGAGAAGGCCCTGCGCGCCGCGCCGGGTCACCGCATCGCGCTCGCCCGACTGCTGCTCGACCGCGGCAGCCCCGAAGCGCTCCTGATCGCCGAGGAGGAGGCCACGCGCCGCCGCAACGTCGAAACGCTCGAGATCCTGGCGCGGGCCCGGCTCGCCGCGGGCCGCCCCGCCGACGCGCGCCTCGCCGTCCGCGAGGCGATCCGGAGCGGCGTCCTCGACGCGCGCCTCCACGAGCTGGCGGCCGAGATCGAGACCCGTCTGGGCTTCGAATCGCGCGCGCGGATGCATCTCGACGCCGCGCGGGAGATCCGGCCGTGATCGCCGCGATCCTCGCCCTGGCGCTCGTCCACGAGTCCGGCGTCTCGTCCTCGAGGATCGAGACGGTCCGCGACGACGTCCGCGTGACGTTCACGTTCTCGCTCGAGGACCTGGCCGCCCTCGTCCGACTCGACACGAACCGCGACGGCCTCGTCGATCCCGACGAATGGGCGCGCGCGCTCCCCGCGATCTTCGGCTATCTGGGGGCTCACTTTCAGATCGACGGCTGCCGCAGCGAAGGCGATGGGAGCATGGGGCCGGGACGGGTCCGCGCGACGGATCTCCGGACGCCGGTGACGCTCGCGCTTCGATTCCTTCCGACGCGGCCGCTCGACTCCCTCAAGATCCGGTGCGATCTGTTCCGCGAGCATGGAGGCAATCCCCGACACATCGCCGAGCTGCCCGGAGGAGGAACCGTGGTGTTCGACGCCGACCGGCGGGAGGCGGAACGGCCGCTCGCCCCCTCCGACGGACGATGGACGTGGACGGCGGGAGCCCTGGCGACGCTGGCGGCGATGACCGCCGGCCTCATCGCAACGGCGAAAGCTTGTTGATCGCGACGAACTGTTCGAGATTCTGGGCGATCATCCGCTTCGCGTCCCCGAACGACTCGGCACGAACGTGATCCATTCCCTTCGGCAGATCGCTGCGGGTGACGCTCACCCGTCCGCGCTCCGCCTCGAGGCGGCTCTCGTACGTCACGCGGATCTCCTTCCCTCCCCCGTCCAGACCGGTCAGTTCGAAGCGCCCCAGACTCCGCGGCCCTGGTCTGCCAGGATCGGTGAAGACAGGTTCCAGCGCCTCCGAGATCCGGCTCCGAAGCCGGCTCTGAGGTTGCCGACTGTCCAGCCGGATCGCCGAGGGAGCGCCTCCGTTCGGCGTGACGGTCAAGGTCCATTGAAGCTTCCACGCCCAGAGCGCGGTCGAGGCGATCGCCCACCCCAGGATCAGGATCGTGGCCGCGAGGTGAACGCCGGCATAGATCGTCCCGAACCGGGGCCCGGGCCCGGAGCTCTCGGGACTCGTCTTCGTGCCCCACTTCAGAAGGCCTGCTCCCAGAAGGGCAAGCGGAAGGCACGGCGCGGCGAGCACGAGGAGCGCATCCCGTAAGGGGACCGGACCGACGCCGAGGCCGACCCGCACGGTGATCAGCGAGATGCCCGACGCGACGGCCGCGGCGATCAACGCGAAGCCCGCCGCTCGCGGGTGGGAGTCGGCCAGCGCTCCCGAGGGAAGAATCGCCAGGGGCGCCATCATCAGAAATGCCAGGAGCCGGGGGAACTGCGCGCCCGGAAACGACCCGAAGGCGTAGGCGAACAGTCCCCACACTGCCGTGCCGATGGTGGCGATGACGCCCAGCACGACCACCGCTCTTCGCATGATCAAGACTACCCTGCGAAGAGGCCGATCGGCTACGCCGTTTCGAGCCCGGTCAGGGTCCCGGTGCTCGACCCGAACTTGTCCACCTCGAGCCCGAACCGCTGCAGCATCGAGACGAACAGGTTGCACAGGGGCGGCGACTTGGCGGGATCGAACGCCAGATGCCGGCCGTGCTTGAACCCGCCGCCGGCGAAGAGCACCGGCATGTTGGTCGTCGCGTGGCTGCTGGCGTTCCCCAGGTTGCTGCTGAAGAAGATCGACGTCCGGTCGAGCAGCGTGGCCTCCTCCTCGGCCGACCCCTTCAGCTTCGCGAAGAAGTCCGCCAACGCCTTCATCAGCTCCATCTCGACCTTCTTGAGCTGCTCCAGCTTGCCGGGATCCTGGCCGTGGTGCGACAGGTCGTGGTGGCCGAGCGAGACGTTGGCGACCGGCGGCACGGAGCTGGTGCCGAGCAGGAGGATCGTCGCGAGCCGGGTCGAGTCCGTCTTGAGCGCCAGCGCGGTCAGGTCGAACCACAGTCGCGCCTTGCCGATGAAGTCGGCGCCGTTGGTCGCGTTCTGCGGCGGCTTCGCGTCGACCTTCGGCTTGGGCTTCTTCGACCACTCCTCCGACCGGCCGAGCTGCTTCTCCAGGTCGCGCACGCTCGTGAGGTACTCCTCGAGCTTCTCCCGGTCGGCGGCGCCGAGGACGCGGTTCATCCGCCGCGCCTCCTCGCGGACCTGGTCGAGCAGGCTCTGCCCGTACTGGAGCCGACGCCGCTGCGCCTCGACCTCCTCGGCGCTTCCCTCGATGAACAGCTGCGAGAAGACGCTCGACGGGAAGTTCGCGGACGGCACCAGCGCGCCGCTCCGCGTCCAGGAGATGCCCGAGCCCTCGCACGCCAGCGAGAGGCTCGGCACGCGCGTGTCGCCGCCCATCTTTTCGGCCGCGAGCTGGTCGACCGAGATCGTGTTGCGGAATCCTCCGCGCATGAAACCGTGATGGTGGGCGCCGGTGAGGAAGCTGTACTGCGAATCGTGGCCGGTGGCGATCTCCGGATGGGACAGCCCGGAGATCACCGTGAAGTCCTCGCGCAACGGCTGGAGCACCTCGAGGTACGGCGACGCTTCGTACTCCCGACCCGTCTTGGCCGGAAAGAAGTTGGACGGATGCATTCCGAGCGGCGCGCAGATGAAGACCATGCGGCGGCGCGGAACGGCGGTCGATCCGCGCACGAGGCTGTCCATCCAGGGCAAGGCGATCGACACGCCCGCCGCCCGGAGGAAGGATCGCCGGTCGAGGTTCATGGCATCTCCCCTTATTTCTCGCGGAACATCCGGCTCTGGACGATCTCGTGGACCAGCGTCCGCAGGCCGTAACTCTTTTCGCGGACCCGGGCGACGACGCGCTCGATCTCGGACCCGTCCGCCGACTCCGGCGCGCCGCCCGTGGCGTACGTCACGAGCCGACGGACCATCGCCCGCGCGACCTGATCCTTGTCCCGCAGGAGCAGCTGCTTGAGGTCGTCGATGTTCTGGAACTTCCGGCCGTCCGCCATCTCGCCGGTCGGATCGACCTTCGGCCCCTCCAGGTACTGCTTCCCCTTGATCGACTTGGCGCCCTTGACCCATCGCTCGAGGCGGTAGAACTCGCGCCACCCGCCGATGACGTCGAAGCTTTCGAGCGCGAAGCCCGGGGGATCGATCTGGGCGTGGCACGACGCGCAGCTTTCGATCGTCCGGTGCTTCGCCAGCTGCTCGCGGATGGTCGTCGCGCCGCGGATGTCGGGCTCCAGCGCCGGAACGTTGGCGGGCGGCTTGGGCGGCGGCGTCCCCAGGACCCGTTCGAGGACCCACGCCCCGCGCGTGATCGGCGACGTCGTCGTGCCGTTTGCCGTCACCTTGAGCACGCTCGCCATCGTCATCACGCCGCCGCGATGGCTTTCCGGCGGCAGCGCCACCTTGCGGAATCCCCACAGCCCCTCGACGCCCGGGATCCCGTAGTGGGAGGCCAGACGGCCGTTGAGCATCGAGAACTCGGAGGCCACGATGTTCGTCAGGCTCAGATCCTGCTCGAGGAGCTCCGTGAAGAACAGCTCCGACTCCTTCACCATCGAGAGCTTGAGCATCTCGTCGTACTCGGGATAGGCGATGTGTCCGGGCGAGGTGAAGTCGATCTCGCGAAGCCCCAGCCATTGGCCGCAGAAGTTCTTCGGGAAGGCCGCCGCCTTGGGATCCTTCAGCATGCGTTCGACCTGCTCCCGGAGCACGGCCGGCTCGCGCAGCGTTCCGCGCTCGGCGGCGGCGAGCAGCTCGTCGTCGGGCATCGTGCTCCACAGGAAGTAGGAGAGCCGCGACGCGAGGCCGAAGTCGTCGAGCTTGCCGGGCTGCTCGTCGAGGAACAGGAACCGGCGCGACATCAGGATCGCCGAGAGCCCGACGCGCACGGCCTGCTCGAACGAGTCCTTCGCATCCAGGCGGCCCTGGACCAGGGCCAGGAACGGCGCGAGATCCGCGTCCGTCACCGCGCGCCGGAACGCGCGCCGCGCGAACGCCCGGAGGACGCGGTCGGCGTCCGGGAGCGGATTCTCCGAGACGACCTCCAGCCGTTCGCGCCGCTTGGCCGACGGCTTCTGGGGGAGCTCGCCGAAGATCCGGCGGTGGCTGGCCGGCGGCCAGGTCTCGTTCAGCGGCCCTTCCACCTCCACCCATTGCACCGCGAGTCCCGGACCGGTGTACTTGTCGATCCCTGCCGCCTTCACCGCATTCGGATGGCCCAGCCGGTACGGCAGGATGCCGAGGCTGGACTGGGCCGGCTTGTACGCGACGAACTCGAAGACCGTCGGGACGTCGGCGGGGGCGTCGAAGTAGTCGACGCCGTTCGGTCCGCCCGTCACCTCGAACGTGACCGGCTTCCCCTCGCTCTGGACGCCGCAGGCGGAGATGCGGAAGCGATAATATCCGCCCTCGTTCGGCCAGAAGTGCGGCAGGGAGACGCGCTGCCAGTTGACCGACGTGAAGCAGATGACGGTGTCGTCCACGACGCGGAACGCCGGCTCCTGCTGGTGGGCGACCTGGTGCGATTCCTTGAGGCTCGACCGCTTCTTCGTCGAGGGCGGCGCCGGGCGGTTGACGATCGCCGCGCTCAGGGCCTTGTCGGCGGCTTCCAGGTACCGGTCCATCGCGAACGACGACAGATGGAGCGCGGCGCCGACGTTGTCGAAGCCGTCCATCGAACTGTCGAGCGCGAGCACCTCCTTGAGGTCGACGCGCGTGTCGAACAGGTCGCGGATCGTGTTCGCGTATTCGAGCCGGTTGAGCCGGCGGAGCACCACGCGTCCCTCGGTCGTGCGGCGCGACGCCTCGACGGCCGCGATGCGCCCGGCGATCCAGTCGGAGACCGCCTGGAGCTCGGCCTGGGGCGGACGGGCCTTCTTCTTGGGAGGCATCGATCCGGCGCGCAGCTGCTCCTGGACGGTGCGCCACCGCTCCTCGGCGGTCTTTGCGGCGAAGGAGGGATCGAGCTGATCGAGCCGGAAGTCCCCCTTGGGCTTTTCGCCGGCGTGGCATTCCTCGCAGTGGCGGGCGAGGAAGGGGCGGACCTGGTCGCGGTAGACCTTGTCGGCGGCCTGCTGGGCGGACGCCGACGAGACCATCAGCACGGCCGCCAGGAACGCCAGGTCGATCCGCATCACTCGCCCCTCAAGCAGGTTACCCCCCTATTCCTCGTTTGGCCGGAATTGACCGCCCGAAATTCGACGGACGCGGAATCGGGGACAGGAAGGAGCCCTCATGAACAAGACCGCCTGGACGCCCGTCTTCGTCCTCCTCCTCGGCGTCGCCTCCGCGCCGCAGGAAACCCCGGATCCCGGGAAGAACTCGGCCCGCGAGCCCGTCGCGGCCGCCGCGTCGCCCGCCAAGGCCGCGGAGTTCCTCGATGCCGTGGCGCTCAATTGGACCCGCGTCAAACGGTGCGGCACCTGCCACACGAACCTCCCGTACCTCTGGGCCCGACCGTCGCTGAAAGGGTTCGAGACGCCCGCGATGGGCGAGATCCGCGGATTCTTCGAGCGGCTCGCCGACACGTGGGACCGGGACCAGCCGCCCCGGAAGTTCAAGGTCGCGGGCGCATGGGAGGGCCAGATCGTCGCCGCGGCCGTCGGGCTCGCCGTCCACGATGCGCGGACGACCGGCAAGCTCCATCCGCTCACCCGCAAGGCGCTCGACAAGATGTGGACGCTCCAGAATCCCGACGGCGGCTGGAGCTGGGTGCAGTGCGACTGGCCCCCGATGGAGCACGACGAGTACTTCGGCGCCCTCTATGTCGCGATCGGGGTCGGCCACGCTCCCGAGAAGTACGCCGCGACGGAGTCGATCCAGCCCGGGCTGCAGAAGCTCCGCGAGTACTTCCGATCCCATGCCGCACCGGACCTCCACCACCGCATCATGCTCCTCTGGGCGTCGACGAAGCTCGACGGCCTGGCGACCGAGGCGGAGCGGCAGGAGACGCTGCGCGAAATGATGGCGCTCCAGAAAGAGGACGGCGGCTGGTGCCTCCCGTCGTTCGGCGCCTGGAAGCGGCACGACGACACGCCCAACCGGAAGGACGGCCCGAGCGACGGCTTCGCCACGGGTCTCGCGGTGACCGTCGCGCGCGCCGCGGGATTACCCGCCGACCACGCGCAGATCCGGCGGGGCGTCGCCTGGCTCAAGTCGAACCAGCGCGAATCCGGGAGGTGGTACACCGAATCCCTGAGCATCGACCACCACCACTTCCTCACGAACGTCGGGACCGCCTACGCCGTGCTGGCGCTCGACGCGTGCGGGGAGCTGCCGCGATGACCGCGGCGCTGCTTCTCGCCGCGCTGCTCCAGGCCGGGACGGACGAGCCCGTCCGGATCCGCGTCGCCGGCGCGCAGATCCCCGTGGTCCGCGACATCGCGAAGAACGTCGAGGCGATCTCGCGCGCGATCGACTACGCCGTGAAGGAGAAGGCGGACGTGCTCGTCACTCCGGAGGGATCGCTCTCCGGCTATGTCCATGACTTCGACGCCGCCGCCGTGACCGCGGCCCTGGGCGGGGTGACGAAGAAGGCGCGCGGCGCCGGTCTGGCGCTCGTCCTGGGCACCTGCTTCCAGGAAGAGGACGGCGGTCGGTACAACGGGCAGCTGTTCTTCGACAAAGCGGGCACGTTTCTCGGAGCCCACACCAAGATTCTCCGCACCCGTCGTCTGTCGAAGCCGGATGCCCAAGGAGAAGTGGACTGGTTCCGGACCCGGCCGCTGCGGACGTTCGACCTGGCCGGCATCCCGGTCGGCGGACTGATCTGCAACGACCTCTGGGCGAATCCCGAATGGACGCCGATGGAAGACCCCCATCTCACGCAGAAGCTCTCGGACATGGGTGCGCGGGTCGTGATTCACTCCGTGAACGCAGGAGTCGGCGAGGGCCAGGAGCTGGAGCTCGTGCGGAGCTACCACGAAGCGAACCTGAGGCTGCGCGCCCGCGCCGGCCGGCTGTGGATCGTGACGGCGAACGCGGCCGATCCGGACGGCAAGCGGGCCGGACATTCGCCGTCGGGGATCGTGGACCCGAAGGGTGCCTGGGTCGTCCAGGCCGAGTCCAAGGGCGAACAGTTCTTCGCCGGGACGATCGAGATTCCGAAGTAGCCGGCTCAGCGTTCCTTCACGAGTTCCAGGACGCGATCGATCTGCTTCTCGGCGGCGGAGAACTCCTTCTTCTCGAGATGGCGCTGGAGCTTCTCCATCTCCGCCTGCATCCTGCCCGCGTCGCCGCCCGCGCGCAGGTACCCGGCGATCGCGTCGCCGAGCGTCTTCATCTTCTCGGGCAGCCCCGGCGCGGGGGCGTCTTCCCCGGGCCCGACCTCCCGACCGGCCGCCGGCCGAGCCTCGAGTCCATAGCGCACCTCCGCATCGAGGTCGATCGGACGCCCGCCCGGCAGCTTGGAAACCTCGCTCTCGCCGTTCCGAGGAAGGCGTTCGTTCTCCCACCGGAGCTTCTCGCGCCCCGTCGCCGCCGCCAGGAGCCGAGTGATCCGGCTCCCCTTCAACTCCAGGATTCCCTTCCACTCCAGCCGGACTTCATGGGACCAGACCCGACCGTCGTCGCCGGCCCCCAGCGCGCCGCGCGCCATGCCGCCGGCCACCCGCGACGTGCCTTCGATCCGGATCCCGCCCTTCCCGGGACGCCCCCAGAACTCCAGCTCGCGCCGGTCGTTCTCCCCTCCCGGCGCGCTCAGCGGATTCACGTCGAGCATGCCCAGGTACGCGCATCCGGCGAGCGCTCGTCCGATCCCTTCCGGCAGGCGGAAACGCTCGGTTCCGGCCTCGCGCGCGACCTTCGCCACGGCCTCCTGGAGCTCCACCGAAATCTCGAACGTGTCTTCGCTGTAGTTCTCCTGACGCTGCGTGTCCGGGTTCGCTCGACCGTCCTTGGTGCTTCGCCCGATCACGCGGCCGAGCAGCGTTCCCTCCGGAACGCCCGGCGACCCCGCGCACCGCTCTCCGTCGGGATGGATCCGCGGCGCCGGGAGCGGCTGCCCCTCGTCGCCGACGTCGTTCACCGGCTGGCTGGGATAGCGCATGAAGCGCTTCGCCGCACAAGGCTTCCTGCCGTCGGGGAATTCCTTGTACCGCGCGAGGACGAGGTCCAGGAAGGCGGTGATGCTCCGGTCGTCGTCGAACGTCAGCGCCCACGCGAGAACCTTGCCGGCCGAATTGACGGCGCAGATCCCCTGGGGCGCGATCTTCGACCGTCCGATCTCGCGATAGAGCCGGCCCTCGTCTCCCGCCGGCGGGCCGTTGACCTGAGCGGCCTTGAGCGCGACCGGCACGAAATCGGCCCGGACGCGCCGGATCACCTCGGACTTCGAGAAGACCGCCTCCCGGGCGGCTCCCGCGAAGACTCAGCAGCGGGCATCGTCGACCGGCCGGTCGATGAACACCCAGAGGAGGACGGGTTTGGACTTTTCCCGCGACTCCCGGAGGCCGTCGAAGAGACAGCTCTTCCAGGCGATCTCCCGCCACGCGACCTTCGGCGCCTTCAGGGCGTCGATCTCGGCCTGGAGGGCGTCCGCGGGATCCTGAGCCAGGAGCAGCACTGCGGCGAGCACGAGGTTGTTCATCATGATCTGTCGAACGACGCCGCTTTCGGAATTATTGTGCCGATCCGATGGACGCAGCCGACCTCGACGTCGATATGCTACGATGCTTCCGGATGTCCGCCGAGGTTGACGACCCCGACAAGCGGTCGCGGTGGCTCGCCGGAACGGCGATCGCCATGCTCCTGTCGACCTTCGTCGGATTCCTGTTCCTGCTCTCCTGGGTCGTCGACAACAAGGACGATCTGAGCTGGCGCCGCGTCGCTCCCGCGCTGAAGGGCGGGGTGACGACCGTCTTCGTCACGTTCTGGACGCTCTTCCCGATCCTCTACTTCTGCTTCATCCGCAAGAGCGCCGCCACGGTGGAGTATCAGCGCCTGGTGCGGCTCGGCGAACAGGAGCGGGCGCGGCGCAAACCCCGGAGTCCCGGATAATTCGAACTCGTCGGCACGCGCCGTGGTACCCTTCTGCCGATGACCCCCGCCCCGGACGACCTCGAGATCCTCGATCGGGACGGCTACCTCGAAGTTCGTGCCCGCGGTCCGTTCACGCTCGTCCGGATGAAGGCGATGCTGGAGCAGGCGGCCGCGGAGGCGGTGGCGCGCAACACCGGCCGGCTGCTCTTCGACATCACCGCCGTCCAGGACTACCGGCCTTCCACGGCCGAGCGGTTCCAGCTCGGATCCCACATCGCCCGGCTGTTGAAGACGCTCACCCGGTTCGCGTGCCTGGCGAAGGCCGAACAGATCGACCCGGATAACTTCACCGCCCGCGTGGCGACAAACCGCGGCAGTCCCGCCCCCGTCTTCAACACCCGCAAGAAGGCGGTCGACTGGGTCCTGGGGCAGCCATAAATCAAACGGTTGCGTTTATGGCCGGCGCGGAGGGACCCGCATCGTGAACGTCGAGCCGGCCGGCGTGCTGCTGACCGAAATCGTCCCGCCGTGCAGCTGGACGATGTGCTTCACGATCGAGAGGCCGAGCCCCGTCCCCCCCAGGTCCCGCGATCGCGACTTGTCGACCCGGTAGAACCGCTCGAAGATCCGCGGCAGATCCGCCTCCGGAATGCCCACGCCGTTGTCGTCGACCGCCAGGGCGACCTGGCCGCCGTCGAACGCCGCGCGGATCCGGATCCGTCCGCCGTCGGGCGTATACTTGAGGGCGTTGTCGACCAGGTTGGAGAGGGCCCGTTCGAGAAGCGCGCCGTCGGCCTCCACCATGCCGACGCCCGACGCCACCTCCGTCTCGAGCTGCTGCTTCTTCCGCTCGGCGACGGGCCGGAACGCCTCCGCCACGCGCTCCGTCAGGCTGCGGACGTCCACGGGGTGCGGCTCGAAGACGTGGCCGCCCGACTCGAGCTTCGAGAGATCGAGCAAATCGGTCACGATCGCGCTCAGGCGCCGGACGTTCTTGTCGATGATCGCGAGGAACTCCAGCGCGCTCTTCTCCTCCTTCACCGCGCCGTCGAGCAGGGTCTCCACGTAGCCCTGGACGACCGAGAGCGGCGTGCGGAGCTCGTGCGACACGTTGGCGACGAACTCCTTGCGGAGCGTGTCGTAGCGGCGGTCCTCGGTGATGTCGTGCGCGACCAGCACCGCGCCGGGGCCGTCGGTCACCGGCGACAGGCGGACCGAGAGGACGCGGTTTCCGACCTCGAACGAATCGGTCACCGGGGTGCGGCGTCGGAGCGCCTTGGACGCCGCCTCTTCGAGGCCGGGAAGGCGGACGACCTCCCAGAGCTTGAGGCCCTGCGGGTCGTCGCGCAGCTCGAAGAGCTCCTTCGCGGCGCCGTTCACGCCCAGGATCCGGCCGTCGGGATCGAGCGGGATGACGCCCTCTTCCATGCTCGAGATGACCGCTTCCAGCTTCGACCGCTCCGCGCGCAGCTTGTCGAGCCGCGCGGAGAGCTCGTCGGCCATCCGGTTGAGCGCGGCGGAGACGTGGCCGATCTCGTCCGGCGCCCGCAGCGGCGCCTTGCGGGTGAAATCGCCGGCGGCCACCCAGTCGGCCAGCAGCCGGATCTCGCGGAGCGGCTGGGTGATCTCGCGGGCGATCAGGAACATGACGGCGGCGGCGACGACCGCGATCCCGGCGAACGCCAGCAGCATCGCCCGGTAGACGGCCCCGACCTCCTCCTCGACGCGGGTCATCGGCAGCGCGGTGCGCACGACGATCTTCGCGGGTCCCTCGAGCGCCATCGCGAAGTACATCATGTCGATGTGGAGCGTGTCGCTGTACCGCCGCTGCGAGCCGGTCCCCTCCTCCCGCGCCTGGCGGATCTCGGGGCGGTCGTTGTGGTTGTCCATGCCGGAGGGATCGCGCTCGGAGTCGGCGATCACCCGGCCCTCGCCGCCCACGATCGTGAACCGCGCCTCCAGGCGGCGGGAGATGCCCTGGACGGCGGGCTGGAGGCCGGCGGGATCGGGGGTGGACGCGACGATGATCCGCAGAAGCTCGGCGTTCGTGCGGAGCCGGCGGAACATCTCGTCGGTGAGCCGCGTGCGGGTCGCCTGGGCGGACAGCAGGCCGAAGACGGCCAGCGCGAGAATCAGCAGCCCCAGCGTCGCGGCGAAGAGCTTGCGGAACACGCGTCCCTATTCCTTCAGCCGGTAGCCGACGCCGCGGACGGTCTCGATCATCTCCCCGTGCTTGCCGAGCTTCTTCCGCAGCGCCGCGACGTGGACGTCCACCGTGCGGTCCATCACCGCGACGTCGTCCCCGCGCGCCAGCGAGAGGAGGTCCTCGCGCGAGATCACGCGGCCCTCCTTCTCGGCGAGCGCCTTGAGGAGGTTGAACTCGGTGGCCGTGAGGGCGACGGGTTTCCCGCCGGCCGAGACGGTCCGGCGGCTCGAATCGATGACGAGCTTGCCGGTCTTGAGGACCTCGGGCGACGCCGACGCCGCCTCGAGGCGGCGCAGGAGCGCCTTCACCCGGGCGACGAGCTCGCGGACGCCGAACGGCTTGGTGAGGTAGTCGTCGGCGCCCAGTTCCAGGCCCAGCACGCGGTCGCCCTCCTCCCCTTTCGCGGTCAGCATGAGCAGCGGCAGCGCCGCCGTGGCCGGATCCTGGCGCAGCCGCTTGCAGACCTCCCAGCCGTCGAGCCCGGGCATCATGATGTCCAGGATGATGGCGTCGGGCGCGTGCTTCCGCGCCGCCGCCAGCCCGGCCTCGCCGTCCTTCGCGCTGATCACCAGGTAGCCGGCCTTGGAGAGATTATAGTCCAGAAGCTTCACCAGTTCCGGTTCGTCGTCGATGACGAGGATCGTGCGAGGCATGGCCTACTTCCCCTCCTCGATGCGCTTCGTCTCCTCGTGGTGGTGGCGCACGTCGCGGCCCTGGGCGGCGTAGATCACCTCCTCCGCGACGTTGGTCGCGTGGTCGCCCACGCGCTCCAGGTTGCGCGAGATCAGGATCAGCGCCAGCGCGCGCGGGATCGTTCCCGGATCCGACATCATGTAGGTCAGCAGCTCCCGGAAGATCTGGTTCTTGAAGGCGTCGACCTCGTCGTCCGTGTGGAGCACCTTCTGGGCCAGCGCCGCATCCTGCCGCACGAACGCGTCGAGGCTCTCGCGCAGCATCCGCCGCGCGACCTCCGCCATCAGCGGGATGTCGAGAAGCGGCTTCAGCGGGGGATATCGTAGGAGTTCCGTCGTGTTCTGGCAAATGTTGACGGCCTGGTCGCCGATCCGCTCCAGCTCGCCGGCGATCTTCGAGCACATCACCGCCAGGCGCAGGTCGGTCGCCACCGGATGGTGGAGCGCGATGAGGTTGATGACGCGCTCGTCCACCTCGATGTGGAGCTCGTTCACCTCCTGCTCGGTCCGGAACACCTCGGGCAGCCGCGCCGAGTCGCGCTCGAGGAGGGCCTTCACCGCCCGCTCGATCATCGACTCCGCCTTCGTGCCCATGGTGACCAGCCTGCCCTTGAGCTCCTGCAGCTGATCTTCAAAGTGCCGATGGATGGTCATAGGTCTCCTGAAGAATCAGAATAGGAATCAGAATGAGGAAGAACGTCGATGCCTCTCATTCTCATTCTGATTCTCATTCTCGACTATCCGAATCGTCCGGTCACATATCCTTCCGTTTGTGCATGCTTCGGCTTCGTGAAGATCACTTCCGTCCGGTCGAACTCGACGAGCTCGCCGAGCCACATGAAGCCGCAGGAGTCGGATACCCGCGACGCCTGCTGCATGTTGTGGGTCACGATGACGATCGTGTAGTCCTTCCGGAGCTCCTGCATCAGCTCCTCGACGCGCGTCGTCGCGATCGGGTCGAGCGCCGAGCACGGCTCGTCCATGAGCAGCACCTCGGGCTCGACCGCGAGGAGCCGCGAGATGCAGAGCCGCTGCTGCTGCTCCGCGGAGAGCGCCAGCGCGTTCCGGTCGAGATGGTCCTTGGTCTCGTCCCACAGGCCCGTGGCGCGGAGCGACTTCTCGACCGCCTCGACGACCCGGCCGTTCGTCGCGCCGTGGACCTTCGGGCCGTACGCGACGTTCTCGAACACCGACAGGGGGAACGGATTGGGACGCTGGAAGACCATGCCCACCCGCTTCCTCAGCCGGGAGAGGTCGGTTCCCCGCTCGTAGATGTCGCGCCCGTCCAGCAGGATCTTGCCGTCCGCGCGGAAGCCGCGGATCCGGTCGTTCATCCGGTTGAAGCAGCGGAGCATCGTCGACTTGCCGCAGCCCGACGGGCCAATCATCGACGTGATCCGCCGCGCCGGAATGTCGAAGGACACCGACTTGAGCGCCTGGAACGTCCCGTAATGGACGTTCAGGCGCTCGATGCGGATCTTCGCCTCGAGCGCCGACGGCTTCGGCTGCGTCTCCACGGTGCTCATCGAACGCTCTCCTTCCTTCGGCGCCTCCCCCCGGGGGAGGATGGGAGGCGGACCTCCCGGGGTACCGGGTACGGGGTACCGGGTACGGTTATCCGAAACGTCCGCTGATGTAGTCATGGGTCAGTTTTTCCTTGGGGTTGACGAAGATCTGCTGCGTGGGGCCGACCTCGACCAGCTTCCCCTGCAGGAAGAAGGCCGTCCGGTCGGCCACCCGCGACGCCTGCATCACGTTGTTCGTCACCAGGATGACGGTGAGCTCTTTCTTGAGCGCCTGGAGCGCCTCCTCGATCTTCGCCGTCGAGATCGGATCGAGGCCCGAGCACGGCTCGTCGAGGAGCAGGATCTCCGGCTGGAGCATGAGCGAGCGGGCGAGGCAGAGCCGCTGCTGCTGGCCGCCCGAGAGCGACTGCGCGGCGAGATTCAGCCGGTCCTTCACCTCGTCCCACAGGTACGCCGCCTTGAGGCACGTCTCGATGCGTCCGTCGAGATTTCCCGACCGGCCGTCGAGCTTCGGCCCGAGCTCCAGGTTCTGGAGGATCGATCCGGGCAGCGGCACCGGCACCGCGAAGACCATGCCCATCTTCCGGCGCAGCACCGCGACGTCGACCGGCTGGCGGTAGAGGTCGACGCCGTGATACAGCACGTCGCCCCCGCAGCGGAAGCGCGGATCGAAGTCGTTCATCCGGTTGAGGCTGCGCAGGAGCGTCGTCTTGCCGCCGCCCGCGGGGCCGATGATGCCCAGGATCTGGTTGGGCGGGATCGACAGCGTGATCTCCTGGAGCGACGGCGCCTCCCCATACCAGGCCGAGAACTTCCGGAACTCGACGATGGACGTCATGTGGACCGGAGCCTCCGGCGGATCCGCGACCGGATGAGCACCGCGGCGAAGTTGAGCGCGAAGGTGACCGCCAGCAGGACGAACACCGTGGCGTACAGGACGGGCTTCGTCTGCTCGACGTCCGGCGACTGGGTGGTCATCACGTAGACGTGGTAGCCGAGCTCCATGAACTGGTCGTTGAGCTTCGACGGCAGATGGGGCAGATAGTAGGCGGCGCCCGTGAACATGATGGGGGCGACCTCGCCCGCGCCTCGCGAGATCGCCAGGATCGTCCCGGTCAGCACGCCGCCGATCGACTGCGGCAGGACGACGTGGCGGACCACCTGCCACCGCGTGGCGCCGAGCGCGTACGCCGCCTCGCGGTAGCTCCGCGGCACGGCCCTCAGGGCTTCTTCCGTGGCGACGACGACGGTCGGCAGCGTCAGCACCGCCAGCGTCAGCGCGGCCCAGAAAATGCAGGGCTGGCCGAACGTCAGCTTCCCGCCGAAGAACAGCGCGTCGATCGACCCGCCGGCGAACTCGACGAAGAGCCCCAGGCCGAAGAGGCCGAACACGATGGCGGGGACGCCCGCCAGGTTCTGGAGCGCCAGCCGGACGAGATTGACGAGCTTCGAGTCCTGCGGCGCGTACTCCTGCAGGTAGACCGCCGCCGCCACGCCGAGCGGGACGACCGCCACCGTCATCAGGATGACGAGCGCGACGGTGCCGAAGATCGCCGGGAAGATGCCGCCCTCGGTCATGCCCGCCTTGGGGGCGCTCGAGAGGAACTCCCAGCTGATGCCCGGCAGGCCGTGAATGACGATGTCGCCCAGGATGATCGCGACCATCGCGAGGATGAGCAGGCAGGCGAAGCCCGTCAGGCTCGTGAATCCCAGGGCGATGAACTTGATCCAGCGCGACATTCTAAAGAGCCCCTCTTCCGCACCACAAAGACCCAAAGGACACGAAGAGGACGGAGGCGGAACCTCGCAGGAACCGCCTTCGTGTCCTTTGTGCCTTTGTGGTGAACTTCACGCGGGTCATCCCCGGAGCTTTCTCTTGAGGCGGTTGACGTACGTCTGGCCCGCCAGGTTGAGCAGGAACGTGATCACGAAGAGCGCGGCGCCGATGAAGAACAGCACCCGGTAGTGGGCGTCGCCGTGGACCACTTCGCCGAGCTCCGCCGCGATGGTCGCCGAAAAGCTGCGGAAGGAGTGGGTCGGGCTCAGCGAGAGCGTCGCCGCGTTGCCGCTCGCCATGAGGACGATCATGGTCTCGCCGATCGACCGCCCCGCGCCGAGCACGCACGCGGCGAAGACGCCGGGCGTGGCCGCCGGAAGGACGACGCGCCACGCCGTCTGCCACCGGTTGGCGCCGAGCGCCGTCGATCCGTCGCGGAACGCCTGCGGCACGGCCGAGAGGGCATCCTCGGACACGGTGTAGACGATCGGGATCACGGCGAGCGCCAGGCCGATGCCCGCGGTGATCGCGTTCAGGCGGATCCGGATCCCGAACGCGTCCTGGAGCCAGGTCGCCAGGACCATCAAGGCGAAGAAGCCGATCACCACCGACGGGATGCCCGCCAGCAGCTCCACGGCCGGTTTGATGACCTCGCGCACGGCCTGCGGGGCGAACTCCGACGTGAAGATCGCCGCCCCGACGGCGATCGGGAGCGCGATGAGCAACGCCACGATGGTGACCTTGAGGGTGCCGATCAGCAGCGGAAGCAGCGAGTACTTCGGCACCGTGGAGACCGGCTGCCACGAGAAGGTGCTCTTCCCCGTCGCCGGATCCTTGGCGTTGGGGGCGACCATCTTCCCGAGAGTCACCTCCTTGTGGACCTCGGAGGAGGTGAGCAGCGGCACCGCCTCCTTCCCCACGAAGAGGAAGATGAGGATCACGGAACCGATGACGATGAACCCGCTCGACCGGATGAACAGCTCGATCAACGCCTCCAGCCGGCGGGGCTTTCCTGCCAGAAGGAGCGGATCAGGGTTTGCCAATGGCGCTCCAGCTCTTCACTTTGCCCGTATAGATCGCCTTCAGGTCCGGGATCGAAACCTCGTGGAGCTTGCTCGACTCGTGGACGAAGATCGCCAGACCGTCCATCGCCACGGCGAACTCGACGGGATCCTTCCCGAACTTGTCCTTGATCTTCTTCTTCTCGTCGGCCTTCATCGGGCGCGACGCCTGGCAGATGTTCGTGGAGCCGGCGATGAGCGCGGCGATGCCCACGCCCGAGCCGCCGCCCGTGATCTGGATCGTGAGGTCGGGGTTGGACTTCATGTAGTGCTCGGCCCACCGCTGGCCGAGGATGACCATCGTGTCCGAGCCCTTGACCGTGATGGTCGTCTTCCCCGCCGGGGCCGCGCCCGCGTCGCCGCCCTTCTTGTCCGCGGGCAGCGGATAGTAGTTCACTTCCTCGCAGATCTTCTGGCCCACGGGACCGCGCGCCCAGGCGATGAAGTGCTTCACCGCGGCCTCGGGCTCGCCGACCGTGTACATGTACAGGTACCGGCTGATGGGATACGTCCCGTTGACGACGTTGTCGATGGTCGGATCGATCCCGGGCGAGGCCGCGTCCTTCTTCACCTTGAGCGCGCGGACGCCCTTCGCGTAGCCGATGCCGCCGTACCCCATCGAGGCCTTGTCCTTCGAAACGGCGTTCACGACCGCCGCCGTGCCCGGCAGCGTCTGCACGTCCGCCGCGAAGTCCTCGTTCGCGAGCACGTGCTCCTTGAAGTACATGTAGGTGCCGGAGTTGTTCTCGCGCCCGTAGCAGATGATCTGATCGCTGTCCGCGCCGCTCGAGGGTTTCCCTCCCGCGCCGGGCGACGAGTTGTCGCACCCCCCCAGGACCCCGGCCGCCAGGACCGCCACCGCCAGCTGTTTGATCATGCAGTCTTGCCCTCCTGAGAGGGATTCTCGGGGGCCCGGGTGAAGTGGGCGTCAAGATCGTGTTAAGGATTCGCTAAGGAGAACGCCTCGAGGAGGCGCCCCGGCACGGATGAAAAAAAAACGGGCCCTCTGCTGCAGCAGAGGGCCCGCCTTCAGGGTGTATGCGCAGGTTATTTCTTTTCCATCTTCTTCAGGGCGTTCTCGATCTCCGTCTTCACCGACTTGATCGTGATGGTCGGCATGCTCTTGAGCACCTTGTTCTCGTTGGTGGGGTCGATGATCACGAGCATCGGCGCCGAGCTGACGCTGTACTTCTTCGCCTCGTCGGAGCCCTTCTCGAAGAGCACCGCGGCGTAGGCGACCTTCGCGAACGTGTCGTTCAGCTCCTTGTCGCCGAGGATCTCGCCGAACGTCTTCGACTTGGCGCCGCCGTCCATGAAGAGGACCACCGCGGGCTTCGAGCCTTCCTTGCCCTGGCCGAGCGCGTCGGTGACGCTGTTGAGCGCGACGCGGGGCTGAGGGCCGACCTTCGAGGCGAAGCGCGACGGATCGGCCTCGAACGTATTCTTGCAGTTGTTGCAGCAGAACGCGACGGTCTTGCCGTTGAAGGTCGTGGTGATGCCGGGCTTGGCCGCCTCGCCGGTCTTCACCGGGCACATCTCGTTGACGGGCTTGTTCTGGAACGACCACGCGAGGCCCGCCCCCAGAAGGACGGCCATCGCCACGCTGAAAGCTTTCATCCCGCAATCCTTTCCACTGGGTCCATGATTCGTCCGAATATCCTACGCAGATAGGACACCGCAAGTTCCTTCAGCGCGGCCGATCTGCAGATTCGACCATCAGACGCACGGCCTGATTCAGCCGCGAGAGGGGATTCCCGGGGCTGCGGTCGTGGTCGTCGATCGACGAGTCGTTCCACGAGACCACGAGGTCGAGCGACGGGAAGATCCAGAGCGCCCGCCGGCCGCCGTGGCCCAGGGCCGCCGCCAGGTCCGCCGGGCCGTCGACGAACAGCTGACGCCCCCGGTCGTCGATCCCGTTGAGCCACCAGTTGAAGCTGTAGAGACCCGGGCCGAGCGGCGTGATGTTCCGCGTCCCGCCCAGCGTCCGCTGGCCGGGGATCATCTCCCCTTCCTTCCCCGACGTCCGCGGCATCTCCGCGGAAATGGGGGCCGAGATCGAGAGGTACGTCAGGCCGGGGTCGACCACCTGCCGGTCGCCCCACTTCCCGCCCCGCAGAACCAGCAGGCCGAATCGGGCGAAGTCGCGGGTCGAGATCGACAGTCGTCCCGGACGGTCCTTCGGGCCGAACGCTTCGAAGCTCACCGGATCCTGGAATCCGAGGACGGTGCCGAGCCGGCGACGGAGCACCTCCGTACCGGGCTCCCGGAAGACGTGGGTCATCAACGAGTCGTAGTAAAGCGCCAGCGCGAAGTCGTTGTACGAGTACGCAGCGCCGGGAGCTTCGGCGAGCCCGTAGCCCGATGTCTGCGACGCGAGGTGGCGCCAGGTGATTCCTTCGTCCTTCCCCGTGAGCCGCGGCTCGACCGCGGAGACCCGCGCGTCGACGCTCTCCAGCTTCCCCTCCTGGACGGCCATCATCAGGAGGGTGCTGATCACCGGCTTGACGGCCGACGCGACATCGGAGCTTTTGGAAACGTCGCCCCACGAGTAGACGAGCGTGCCCCCGCGCACCACGCAGCCGCGGCCGCCGACGAGCTCGCGAACCGCGTCCAGCTTCGTCCGCGACAGGCCGGCCGCCTCGGGGCTCCGCTCCTCCCATGCCGCGCCCGGGATGACCTGGAGCAGCAGCAGGAGGATCATGGACTCACGAGCTTCGCGTAATGCTCCTTCTGGCGCGCGAGGGCTGCGACGTACTTCGCGTGGCGGCCGGCGTCGAAGGCGACGGCCGGACCGAACGACGCGGAGAGATCCTCGAGGCGCGGAATCCGACCGAGCGCTTCGAGGGTCAGGAGCGCGGCGCCGCGCGACGACGCTTCGGGCTCCGCCGACGGAAGGATCGCCCGCCCCATCGCGTCGGCCAGGATCTGCTGCCACGCCGGCGATTCGCGCAGCGCGCCCCCCGACGACACGATCTCCCGCGCCTGGGGAAACGATGCGGCAATCAGGCCGCGGATCAGCTCGAACCGCAGCGCGACCGCTTCCATTCCCGCGCGGAGGATCTGCGCCGGCTTCGTGTCGAGGCTCAGGCCGGAGATCGACGCCCGGGCCCGCGCGACCCAGCCCGGGCTGCGCTCGCCCGCGAGGAACGGGAGGAACGTCAGGCCGTGGCCGTCGGGCTCCATCGCCGCGATCTCGCGCTCGACCTGCTCGGGCGGGCCGAGCTGGAACGTGCGGCGGCACCAGTCGACGAGATTCCCGCCGTCGTTCAGCGCGCCGCCGAGCACGACGCGGCGACGGTCCGCCCGGTAGCACCAGAGGCCCCACGGGATGTCGATGCGCGGCGTCTCGCTCACCACCCGCATCGCGCCCGAGGTGCCGACCATCACCGCGATCCGCTCGGGCGTCGCGCAGCCGCTGCCGAGGTTGTTGCACGCGCCGTCCCCGACGGGCGGGGTCCACGGCTGGTCCTTCAGCGACGGCCACCGGGAACCGTAGGGCTCGCGCAGCCCGATGAACGCGTTGGTCGCGTCTCCCAGCGGCGAGAGCTGATCGGGCCCGAGGCCGAGCGCGTGGAGCGTCTCCACGTCCCACGCGCACCGGTTGATGTCGAGCAGTCCGGTGCCGGAGGCCATCGAGATCGTGCAGAGCGTGCGGCCGAACAGGTGCCGATAGAGGAACTCGCCGAACGACATCCAGGTCTTCACGGCGGCGGCGTTCGGATGGGCCCGGAGCCAGAGCAGCTTCTCGGGCCAGTAGAGCGGGTGGAAGAACGCGCCGGTCCGCGCGTGGAACTTCTTCTCGTCCATCCGGCGGTGGAGCTCGTCGGCGGCGGACGCCGCGCGGGTGTCCCCCCAGGTGTAGATCGGCGTGAGCGGCGCGCCGCCGGCGTCGACGCCCATCAGGCTGTGCCAGAACGTGCAGCAGGCCACGGCGCGGATGCGGTGCGCGCGCGGGCCTGCCGCGGCGAGGATCTCGTCGAGGACCTCCTCGACTTCGCGGAGCAGGACGGGGCCGTCGAGCTCCGCGCCGCCGTCGGGGGTCGTCCGCACGGCGTGGGTGCGCCGGGCCTCGAGACCGTCGACCACGCGGGCGCCGCCGTCGAAGAGGAGCGCGCGGACCGACGACGTTCCGATGTCGAGCGTGAGGACGAGGTCAGCGGTTGGCGTCATAGAGGACCTCGCCGCGGGAGAGCGTCATCCGCACGTCGAGCCGCGGCTTCGTCTCCACCAGCACGAGGTCCGCGTCCTTCCCGGGGTCGAGCGTGCCCTTCCGGTCGGCGACGCCGGCGATCGTCGCGGGGATCAGGCTGGCGCGGCGGACCGCCGCCGCGAGATCGAGGCCCATCGCTTCCACGGCGTTCCGGACGAGGTCGATCATCCGGACCGTCGAGCTGGCGAACCCGGTGTTCTCGACCGTGCGGGCGACGCCGTTCTCGACCACGGTCTTCGTGCCGCGGGCGGAGCCGAAGGTGTAGATGCCGTCGGGCATCCCCGCGCCGCGCATCGCGTCGGTCACGAAGCAGATCGTCCGCTCGGCCTTGGCCTTCATGGCGAGCATCATCAGCTCGCGCGAGACGTGCTTGAGGTCGGCGATGAGCTCGGTCGCGAGGCGGTCGTCGAAGAGGGTCGTCTCGAGCATGCCCGGGATCCGGAACGGGCCCTTCTTGGTGATGGTCGACATCGCGCAGTAGAGATGGGTGATCATCGACATCCCGTTGCCGATCGCCTCGGAGGTCTGGTCGAGCGTCGCTTCGCTGTGGCCGCCCGAGGGAATGATGCCGTTGCGGCGGAGGTCCTTGATGAAGTCCTGCACGCCGGGCACTTCGGGGGCGAGGGTGATGCGCTTGATGATCGGCGCGCGGTCGAGGAATCCGCGGTTCTCCTCCTTCGACGGACGGCGCACGAAGCCGGGGTCGTGGCATCCGTGCTTGGTCGGCGCCATGTAGGGCCCTTCGACGTGGACGCCGAGGATCTCGACGCCGCCGATCCGCTGGTCGCGGCATTGCGCCGCCATGTCGATGCACGCGAAGATCGCCTCGGGGCTCTCGGTCGCGGTCGTGGGCAGATAGGAGGTCGTCCCGCCGGCCGCATGATACTCGCCGGTCTTCCGGTACGCCTCTTCGGTCGCGTCCATGAAGTCGAAGCCGAGCGCGCCGTGGATGTGGAGGTCGATGAAGCCCGGGCAGGCGGTATAGCCGCGGCCGTCGATCTTCCGCGCCCCCTGCGGGATCGCCGAGCCGGCCGGCCGGATCGCCTCGATCTTCCCGTTCGCGATGGCGATGTCCACCGCGCGCGGATCCTCGGCGAGGCGGACGTTGGAGAGGACGGTCGTGGTCATGGCGGGCTATTGTACCGGGAACAAAACAGACCGTCTATTTTGTTCCGGACTACTGGACCATGCGGAGGGCGGTCTGGTAATTCATCGTGCGGCTGATGACGTCCTCGAGGCGGCCGGCGGCTTCCTGCTTGTAGCGGCCGGGCTCCTGGAGCCAGAGCTGGGCGCGATCGCGCCCCCGGCCCGAGGCGACGATGAACCCGAGCGCCATCTCCATCGTCTCCTTGCCGAACGAGCCGACCGGCAGCTGCGCGAGGTAGCTGCGCAGCTCCCGCACGAACTTGCCGTGCTGGGCGCGCAGCTTGACCAGGCGGTCGAAGAGCGCCAGCGCGCCGTCCATGAACCCGCGCGAGTTCGCCTTCTCCTTGTGCGCCAGCGTCTGTTCGAGCAGCGTGCGCGTTCCTTCGCCGTCGAGCATCACCAGGCAGAACACCTCCCACACCTCGATCTCCTGGTGGGTCTCCTCGAAGATCTTCCGGCAGTGGTCGACCCGGCGGACGTCCTCGAGGACCTCGGGATTGACGCCGCGCGGGAGGATGAGCGACACGGGCGACGGCGGGGCGACGGCCACCGGCGGCGGCAACGGGCGGATCGACTCGACCGTGGGAACGTCGGCCGCGGTCGCGACGGCGGCCACGGGCGCGGGCTTCGGTTCGACCTTCACCGCCGGGACGGGCCCGGAGGGCGTCTTGAGCGGGTCGACCGACGTCAGCACGGGCGTTGCGGTCGGGATCAGGCGGCCCTGGAGCGGCACCTCCCGCTGCTGGAACCGGGGCTGCAGCTGCGGGCGCGATTCCTTGTCGAGCGGGCTGGACGGCGGCGGCGGCGCGGGCTTGTACTCGCGCAGCGTGCGCTGGTAGCCCTCGACGATGTTGGTGATGGCTTTGACCTTGGTCCCGGCCTCGGCCTTCTGGCCCGCGGGATCGGCGACCCACTTGGCGACGGCGTCGCGTCCCTTGGGGGAGATGGTAATGAAGGCGATGAGGAACTCGACGGTGTCGGGCTCGGTCGGAACCCCCGGGACCAGGGTCAGGAACTGGCGAAGGCCCTTGATGACCGAGCCGGTCCGGTCCTTGATGTGGTCGAGTTTCTGGATGATCGTCCTGGCGATGCCGGCGGCACGATAGGCTTCGCGGAGGCCGTCATACCGGTAGATTTCCCCGCGGACCATCGCCCGGTCGGACTTCACCAGCTGAAGGATCTCCCAGAGCTCGGAGGGGCGGTTGATGACGAAGCACAGACTCAGTCCCGACAGCGAGGTGTGCAAATCCTCGAAGATCTCGGGGTCTATTCCCTCTGGAAGCTCCGACATGTCAGCCTAAGTCTTGTCGGTAGGTGTATCTTTGTCAAGGCTTCACGTGGAGATGCTCGAATTCCAAGGCAGAAATCCGGGGTGGGTCGGAGGCCGGAAAAGCGGCCTTTGCCGTCGTTCCGGCACGCCATGTGCTAGCATTGACTCCAGGGGAAACGGATGACGGGGCAACGAGGCGATGGCATGCTGCGGCACAAGCGCATCCTGATTGCAATCCGCTTCGTTTTCCTCATCCTCATCACCTCGATCGCCCTCCCCGCCTTCCGGCACGGCAACATCAACCTGGTCCTGCCGATCATCCTGACCGCCTACCTGCTCACCAACCTGGCGATGATCCCGGAGCAGCGGCACTCCTTCTTCAAGCAGCGCATCCAGGCCTGCCTGCTGATCTTCGACATCTTCGTGCTCGTCATCTCGATGTACTACCTCGACGAGTACCGGCAGGAGCTCTTCCTGGCGATGTTCCTGGTCGTCCTCCTGGCCTCCGCGGGACAACGGCTGGCCGTGTCCGTCGGGGGATTCGTCGCCGTGGCGGCCTTCTACGTCTGGTTCAGCACCCGGGGCGAGGCCGATCCCGCGATCATCGGCCGCCTGACGACCGGCCTGCCCGTGCTGCTGGTCGTCGCCATCTACGTGGGCTACGTCTCCGAGGCCGTGGCGCGCGAGCACCGCGACCGCCAGGAGGCGGAGGACCGGCTGACCAAGGAACTGCGCGGCATGAGCCGGTTCCAGGCCCTCGCCTCGAACGTCATGGCCGAGACGGATACCGGGCGGCTCTTCTTCGCGATCGCCGAAGCGGCGCGCGAGTTCCTGGGCTGCCCGTACACCGCGGTCTTCTGGATCGCGCCGCAGCACAACAAATTCGACGCCGCCCTCTCGACGGGATTCCCCGAAGCGCTGGCGGCGCGCTGGAAGGCGTCCGATCCCGAGACCACGCCGGTCGGCAAGTCCTTCAAGGCGGGCCGGGTCCTCCGGTTCACCTCGATGAGCGGCGAGGCCTGGCTCACCGACCCGGTGGCGGGGATCGAGGAGATCCTGGTCGCGCCGTTCGCCGACCGCGCGGGCGGCATCCAGGGCAGCCTCGTCGTCGTCTGGGTGCGGCCCCACCAGCACGTCCCGGCCGAGGAGGAAGCGGCGGCGGTGATGGTCCAGCAGGCCAGCCTTTCGCTGGAGAATGCGTCGCTCTACCAGATGCTCGCCCAGACCCGCGACATCTGGCAGGCGGCGTTCCAGTCCATCCCGACGCCCGTGGTGATCGTCGACGGCAAGTCGCGCATCGTCCAGGCCAACCCCGCGTTCATGGCGCTGGGCGACTTCGATTTCGCGACCCTGATGGGCAGCTCGTTCGACGAGGTGTTGGAAGGCGCCGCCTATCCCAACGGCTCGCTCGCCTTCCAGGACGGCGTCGCCCCTGCGACGTTCGATGCCGCGCGGCTGACCATCCCGAAGCTGAACGGGGAGTTCGACGTGACCCGCGGACCCTACGTCGGCGCCAACGACACCGGGACCGGGATGGTCTGGGTCCTCAAGAAGCTGGAATCCGACGTCACTACTTCGTCGGGCTGACCTTCACGGTCGCCTTGATCGTCCCGGACGCCGAGGTGAACTCCATCACGCACGTCCGGTTGTCCTTCCGCAGCGTGCCGGTCGCCTTCGATCCCGCGATGTCGTCGGCGTCGCCGGTCCAGCCGTGCGATCGCATCGAGGCGGTGTAGTCGCGGTAGACCTGGACCAGGTCGCCCGCCCCGGTGTATTCGAGGTTGCCCTTGCGGAGCTTGCCGTCCGATTTCTCGATCCCCGTCGCGACCTTGAGCTCGAAGTCCTTGGGCTCGACCACGTCGGTGTCCGGATAGACCCCGCCGCCGCCGAAGACCCCGCACCCCTGGAACAGCACGCCCGCCGCGAGGACCGCCATCAGCTTGTTCATGAAGATGCTCCCTTTTGCCTTTTCAGAACATTACATTCTAACCCCGGTTGGCCGGAATGGGGCGCCGTACCACTTTCCAACCCGCGGCCTTGTTTGATAAGGTGGTAGCCACGCGGCGGGATCTCAGGCTTTGGAACAAAAAAGACCGTCTTTTTTGTTCCACGGAGGAATGATGGAACTATCGAGACGGAACTTCCTGGAGCGGAGCGCGTTCGGCGCCGCCGCGCTGTCCGTGCTGGGCCTCGCCCCCGGAACCCCGGCCTGGTCCGCCGCCTTCCGCCGCGCCGCCAACATCAAGGTCGCGGTGACCGACTGGAACCTCCACCTCGAAGGCAAGATCGAGGCCTTCGCGATCGCCAAGGACGCCGGCATGGACGGCGTCCAGGTCTCCCTCGGCAAGAACAACGTTCAGAAGGAAGAGAAGGATCTTCCGATGTTCAACCCCGAGCGGCAGAAGCAGTGGGTCGAGGAGTCGAAGAAGACCGGGATGCCGATCGTCGGCACCTGCCTCGAGATCCTCCATCGCGACAACCTGAAGGCCCATGCCGACGGCCCGAAGTGGGTCGAGCAGTCCATCGCCGCCACCGCGGCGCTCGGCACGAAGGTCATCCTCCTCCCCTTCTTCGGCAAGCAGCAGATCAAGGAGAAGGAGGAGCAGAAGGCGACGGCCGACCGCCTCAAGGTCCTCGCGCCGCTCGCCGAGAAGGCGGGCGTCGTCCTCGGGCTCGAAAACACCATCTCGGCCGAGGAGAATGCGTGGATCCTGGACCAGGTGGGCTCGCCGGCGGTGAAGGTGTACTACGACGTCGGCAACAGCTTCGCTCAGAAGTACGACGTCTACAAGGAGATCGTCTGGCTCGGCAAGGACCGGGTCTGCCAGTTGCACATCAAGGACAACCCCCACTTCCTGGGCAAGGGGCCCCTCGACGTGCCCAAGTTCGTCGAAGCGGTCCTGAAGAGCGGCTTCGAGGGGTGGGCGGTCCTCGAGACCTCGTGCCCCACGAAGAACATCAAGGAAGACTTCGTGGCGAACGGGACGTACCTCCGCGGGCTGCTCGGGGAGAAGAAGTAGCCCGCGAATGCGATTCGCGGGCAAGACGGCGCTCGTCACGGGCGCCTCGGCGGGGATCGGCCGGGCGCTGGCGCTCCAGCTCGCCCGCGACGGCGCCAACGTCGCCATCGCGGCGCGGCGCCTCGACCTGCTGGAAAAGCTCGCCCGCGACATCGACGGGCTCGGCCGCACCGCCCTTCCCCTGAAGTGCGACGTCACCCGCGAGGACGAGGTCCGCGCCGCCGTCGCCGCGGCCGTCGCCAAGTTCGGCGCGCTCGACGTCGTCGTCGCCAACGCCGGCTTCGGCGTCGTCGGCCCCGTCGACGCGCTCGAGATCGAGGACTTCCGCCGCCAGTTCGAGACCAACGTCTTCGGCGTCCTCCACACCGTGAAGGCGTCGATCCCGGAGCTCGGGAAATCCCGCGGCCGCCTGGCGCTCGTCGGGAGCGTGAGCGGCCACGTCACGGTTCCCGGCACCGCCGCCTACTCGATGAGCAAGTACGCGGTCCGTTCGCTCGCCGACGCCCTGTTCCACGAGCTCCGGCCCAAAGGCATCGCGGTCACCCTGATCAGCCCGGGGTTCGTCGAGAGCGACTTCCGGCAGGTGGACAACAAGGGCGTCCACCATCCGGGCGCCGGCGATCCGTACCCGAAATGGATCGTGATGTCCGTCGAGACCGCGGCGCGCAAGATCGCTCGGGCGATCGCCAACCGGAAGCGCGAGATCATCCTCACCGGCCACGGCAAGCTCGCCGTCTTCCTGCAGCGCCACTTCCCCGGCCTGATGTCGCTGTTCTTCCGCATGACCGGCTACCGCGGGCGCCGCGAACCGGGATCCGCGACGTAGAGTAGACACATGGGCGAGATCAGCCGTCGCGACCTCTTCCTGGGCGGCGCCGCCGTCCTCCTTCCCCTCGAAGCGCAGGAGAAGAAGAAGCTCAAGATCATCGCGGCCGGCGGCCATCCCGACGATCCCGAGTCCGGCGCGGGCGGCACGATCGCCCGGTACGCCGACCTCGGTCACGACGCGATCAACCTCTACCTCACCCGCGGCGAGGGCGGCATCCGGGGCAAGACGGGAGAGGAAGCCGCGGCGATCCGGAGCGCGGAGATCGAGAAGGCGTGCGCGATCCTGAAGGCGCGCGCGATCTTCGCGGGCCAGATCGACGGCGCGACCGAGGTCAATCCGGCTCGATACGACGAGTTCCGCAAGATCCTGGCGGAGGAAAAACCCGACATCGTCCTCACCCACTGGCCGGTGGACACCCATCGCGACCATCGCACGGTGTCGCTGCTCGTCTACGACGCCTGGCTCCGCCTGGGCCGGAAGTTCGCGCTCTACTACTTCGAAGTGAATCCCGGCGCCCAGACCCAGAACTTCCATCCGACGCACTACGTCGACATCTCCTCCACGGAGACGCGGAAGAAAGAGGCGTGCTACGCCCACGTCAGCCAGAATCCGCCCGGCTTCTACGACAAGTACCACGAGCCGATGCAGCGGGCGCGCGGGCTCGAGGCGGGCGTGACCTCCGCCGAGGGATTCATCCGCCACATCCACAGCCGGGACGGCTTTGTCTAGGAGACGTTACTTCCCGCCGCACGGAGGATACTAGTGAACGGAACGATGGACGCCGAGAAGGACAAGACGCCGCCGCCGTACGCGCCGCCGAAGCCCGAGCGGCTGCTGTCGCTCGACACCTACCGCGGCTTCCTGATGCTCGTGCTGGCCACCTCGGCGTTCCAGCTCCACAAAGTGGCTGCGGACATCAAGCAGGGGCCGATCTGGACCTTCCTGACCTACCAGTTCAGCCACCCCGAGTGGAGGTCGTGCTCGTTCTGGGACCTCATCCAGCCGTCGTTCATGTTCATGGTCGGCGTCGCGGTCCCCTATTCCGTCGCCAGCCGCCGCGCCAAGGGGGACACCCCGCGGCAGATCGTCGGCCACGCGCTCTGGCGGTCGCTGATCCTCATCCTCCTCGGCGTCTTCATCTCGTCGAACAACCAGAAGCAGACCGACTGGACGTTCGTGAACGTCCTCAGCCAGATCGGCCTGGGGTACACGTTCCTGGTGCTCCTCGAGGGCCGCGGCCTGCGCGTCCAGCTCGCGACGCTCGCGGGGATCCTGGTGGGCTACTGGCTCTGCTTCGCGCTCTATGAGACGCGGACGATCCTGCTCGGGATGGACGGCTTCTCCCGGCACTGGGACCTGAAGGACAATTTCGGGATGTGGGTCGATCGCTGGTTCCTGAACCTCTTCCCCCGCAAGGAGCGGTTCGTGACGAACGGCGGCGGCTATGCGACGCTGAACTTCATCCCGTCGACGGCGACGATGCTGATCGGCGTCATGGCGGGCGAGCTGCTGCGGGGTCCGCGCGACGCGAAGGAGAAGCTGAAGATCCTGCTCGGCGCGGGCGCGGTCTGCTTCGCGATCAGCATCGCCTGCGATCCGAGCATCCTGCCGGGAGTCCACGCCTCGTGGACGCTCTGCCCCATCGTCAAGCGCAACTGGACGCCGTCGTGGGCGCTCTTCTGCTCCGGCTGGACGCTCTGGATCCTCTCGGGGTTCTACGCGGCGATCGACCTCGCGGGCTGGAAGAAGTGGACCTTCCCGTTCGTGGTCGTCGGGATGAACTGCACCGCGATGTACTGCATGTGGCAGATGTTCAAGGGCTGGGTCAACCAGTCGATCCAGACCCATTTCGGCCGCGCGCTCTTCGACACCGCCTACGGCCCGATCTGGGCGTCGCTCGCCTGGACGCTCGTCCTCTGGCTGATCTGCTTCTGGATGCACCGCCGGAAGATCTTCCTCAAGATCTGAGGTACCGGTAACCGGCGGGGTTCCGGTTACGGGTTACCGAACATCCATCGAGAGGATCCGCACCATCCTGCCCTTGGCGTTGAACTGCATGCAGCCGGAGCGGTGCTGAGCCGACACCTCGACGCCGATCGGCTTTCCGTCGAGCGTCGCCGTCACCTTGTCTTCCTTCGCGACGAAGATCAGCTCGTGCGGCTTCCCTTCGAGCGCCTTGAGCTGGGGCGTGAGATCCACGCCGTAGCCGCCGCCGGCGCCCTGCCTCAGAAGGAACCAGAGCCGCTCCGCGTCTTTCACTTCAAAACGGATCCGCAGCTCGCCGTCGGTGAAATCGGCGCGCGTCTGCGCTGCGTCGTCCGTTCCGGGGATGTAGGCCAGCGTGCCGTTTTCCACCCGCCAGCTGCCCGGCGTGCCGCGCAGGCAGCCGACCGTCGCCCCGTCGAACAAAGGCTGCCACGACTTCCCGACCGGCTGCGGCGGCGCGACCGCGATCTCGGCGATCGCCCCGCCCGTGCCCTCCGCGAACAGCTTCTGGATCTCGCCGTCCGAGAGCGCCCGGTTGTAGAGGCGGACCTCGTCGAGGGAGCCCCGCATCGGCTCGCTGACCTGGCTGAGGGTCACGTACCGGACGTCGCCGCTCAGCACCCCGCCCGGCCGGGCGCTCTGAAGCAGCACGCCGTCCTTGTAGACCCGCTGCGTCGTGCCGTCCCAGGACCCCGCGACGTGGGTCCACTTTCCCGGCTCCAGCGTGCCGCGGAGGTGGATCTGCCGCAGGTCGCCGTTCGTGCGCATGTAGAACATGATCCCGTCGTCCTGACAACGGAGCACGGCGCCCTCGTCGCCGACCGTGACGTAGCGCTGCACCGAGGGGCTGAACGCGCCCTCGTGCTTCACCCAGGCGGAAATGGTGATCGTCTGGAACGAGTATCGGCCGGCGATCCGGACCTCCTCCGCGCCCTCGAACTTCAGGGCGCCGCCCACTTTTCCGGGCGCCCATTTCGGCGCGCCGACGAACGTGCCGCTCTGGCCGCCTTCGACGGAATCGGACGCCGTCGCGCCCGCGGCATCGTCGAGCCGCCACCAGCCGACCAGCCCCTCCTGCGCCGCGGCGTAGGCCGAGCGGACCCGCGCGACCTCCTCCTTCAGCTCCGCGTCGGGAATGATTCCCTGGCGGGTCGAGCTCACGACGACCGCGCCGACGCCGAAGCCCTGCTGGTCGCTGATCAGCCGGATCTTCTTCGCGCCCGCCGCCGCATATTTCGGAAGGGCGATCGGGACCCACTCCCATTTCGCCGCGGTTTTCGGGTGGGTCTTCGCGCCCTTGATCTTATGTTCCTCGTGGGTCCTCTTGAGGCCCGGGATCGTCGGCCGCACCGTCGTCGCCGCCTCGGTGCCCGGATCGATCGCCATCTTCTGGCGGGTCTTCGTGTTGACGTCCGTCCCTTCGGTGGTCTGCAGATAGAAGACGAGCGTCTCGAGGCAGCAGCCGCCGAGCAGCGCCCAGCAGCGGTACGTCGTCTCCGGCAGCGCGGTGAACTCGGCCTCGACGTAGTTCTCGAGCGTCTCCTTGTTCCCGTCGACGCCGGCCTTCGAAACCCACGCGACTTCGGTCTTCGGCGCCTGCGCCAGCCCGAACGTGCCGGTCCCTTTCAGGCCGCCGGCGACGAAGACGTAGTCGCGGCCCGCCTCGGTCCGCTTGCGGATCCGCGGCGCTTCGCTCTTCACGACGGCCGTGTCGGCGTAGTCCTCCACGAGCGACTTGTACTTCGCCACCGCGGCGGCGAGCGTGTCGGGCTTCGCGAACTCCCGCTCCGCCGCATAGAACCTCCGGCGCGCCTCGAGCTCGCGGGCCGAAGGCTTCGGGAGTTTCGATGCCGCGGCCTTCGCGACCTCGCGGTAACGGTCGGCGACGCCGTCGGCCGCCAGACGCTCCGCCGATTCGCGATCGCCTTCGAGGAAGCAGAGGACGGCGAACGCCCGCAGATCCTCTTCCTTGCTCGCGCCGGCGAGCAGCGCGAGCGATCCCGCCGCGAGATCCTCGGCTTCGACCCAGACCGTCGCCTCGCCCTGGCGGATCTCGGCGCGGCCGTTGCCGGCGCGGACGACCTGCCCCTCGATCCGTTTCCGCTGGCCCGACTCATTCCGGGCGTCGAGGGAGATCTCCTGTCCGCGCGGCAGTCGCGAAAGCGCGGCCAGGCCGTCGGCCCGCAGGGCCCGGGCCCGCTGGAGCAGCTCGGCGTCCGCGCGGGCGTCGCGCTTGACGCCCTCGTCGGGGATCTCCACGGCCGCGCGGCCGAGATCGGCGATCGCGCCTTCGAAGTCCTGCGCCGACGCGCGGGCCATCGCCGACTCCCATCGCGCAAGATAGGCTTTGACCTCGGCCGACGCCGGCTTGACCACGGGCTCGACGGGCGGCGGCACGACGACGGGCTTGTCGGGATCCTTCGGCGGAGTCGGCTTGAAGGCCGCTTTCCTTTCCTTCGCCTCGTTGAGCCCGGCGGTCGCATCCTTGAAGTACGGCGTCAGCGCGGCTTTGCGGACCGCCTCCTCCCAGGCCACGATCTGGCCGTCGAGGTCGCCCGGTGCCGCCTTGGCCTTCATCCGGGCGGCCTCGACCGCCGCCCGGGCCTCGACGATCAGCGGGTCCTCCTTCTTCCCCTCGACGGGAGGCGCGGTCGTCTTCGCCGCCGGGATCGGCTCGACGGTGCGCGTCGACGCCGCCGGGGGAGTGCGGAGCAGCATCATCGCGATCCCGGCGACCAGGGCCAGGCAGACGACGGCGAGCCCCACGAACAGGGGGGTACGGGACGAGGGGGCCGCCTCCTGGCGCGACGCCTGGAGACGGAACTGGCTGCTGCGCATCTGGGGCTGGGATTGGGACTGGGACTGCTCCTTCACGACGCGCATCTTGGTGGAGGAAAGCGAGATCTCCTGCTGTTCGGCGGGGGTGAGGGTCGGCAGCAGCTCCGGCAGGCAGGCCGCGCAGATCGCCCGTCCGCTGATGCGGAACGCCTTGGCCCGCTCGAAGTCGGTGCCGGCGATCCGCGTCGCGCAACGGACGCAGTAGACGATTTCGTGGCCCATGAGATGCCTCGGCTCTATACTAACGCATGAACCATGCCTCCCGCTGCACCTGACGAAAAGTCCCCCCCGCATCCTCGGTGGAAATTCATCCTCGTAGGAGTCCTGGCGCTGGGCAGTTTCGTGGGGGCGTTCTTCGTCCGGCCCGTTCCCCAGGACCCCGCCTACCATCGGTTCGCCGACGCCCGGACGATGTTCGGCATCCCCAACTTCCTGAACGTCGCGTCCAACCTTCCCTTCCTGGTGGCGGGCGTGCTCGGCGTGGGGCACGCCCTGTCGCGCTCCACGACGTTCCTGGCGCCGTGGGTCCGGTGGCCCTGGCTCGCCCTGACGGGCTCGGTCGTTCTGACGGGGCTCGGATCGCCCTACTATCACTGGAACCCGACGGACGCGACGCTCTTCTGGGACCGTCTGCCGATGGCCATCGGCTTCGGCGCGGTGCTCGGCATCATCGTCATCGAGCGGATGGACGTGCGGCTGGGCAAGGCGCTCTGGGCGCCGCTCGTGCTGGCGGGCGGAGGCAGCCTGCTCTTCTGGCGCCTCGGCGGAGATCTCCGCTTCTACGGCCTCTTCCAGGGATGGGCGATCGTCCTCGTGCCCCTGATGCTCCTCCTCTTCCCCGCGCGGACTTCCGGGACGCACCACTGGTTCCTGATCCTCGGCCTTTACGGCATCGCCAAGGTGTTCGAGCTCGGCGACGTCCAGACCTACCGGCTCGGCGAGTTCGTCAGCGGCCACACGCTCAAGCATCTCTTCGCGGGCGGCGCCTCGTGGTTCATCTACTGGCACCTCCGGACCCGCGAACCCGCGGCGACCCTGTCAGCCATAAATCAAACGGTTTGATTTATGGCCATTCGCACCATAAACCAAACCGTTTGATTTATGGCTGGAGCGAATTGAATCGACGCGCCGCCGCCGCCGGCGGCATAATCGCGTCATGAAAGAACGCCCGCTGCGCACCACCGTCATCGGCAGCTACCCGTGTCCCGGCTGGCTCGAGTTCGCCTGCGCCCACCTGGGCGACTTCGGACCCGACGACCGCGCGGAGCTGCAGGACGACGCCGTCATCGCCGCCCTTTACGACCAGACCGCCGCGGGGCTGGACGTGCTCACCGACGGCGAGCAGACCCGCCTCGATTTCAATCTCTCGTTCTACGGGTTTCTCCAGGGGATCGCGCTCGAGGCCGTGCCGCCGCGTCGATTCGGCCCCCCGGCCCACGACCAGCGGGGCAAGCACGCCGTGACGGGAGAGCTCCGCGCGCCGCGCGGCCTGGGCGTCGTCGAGGAGTACGAGCGGCTGCGGAGACTCGCGCCCGCGGGAGCCGTCCTCAAGGCGAGCGTCCCCGGCCCCTACACGCTCAGCGGCCGGCTCGCGCCGAACGACCGGTACAAGGATCGCTGGGCGCTGACCGAGGGCCTCCTCCCCATCGTCCGCACCGAGATCGAATCACTGGTGAAGGCGGGCTGCCGCGAGATCTGCGTCGACGAGCCGTCGATGAGCTGCTACGCCCACCGGGAGGACCCGAAGCGGTTCGTCGAGACGTTCAACCGCACCGTGGAGCCGGCGGTCGGAAAGACGCGGCTCTGCACCCACCTCTGCTTCGGCAACTACAAGGCGCGCGCGGTGGCGCCGCGCCGCTACGCCCCCATGTTCCCCGCGTTCCTCGAGGTGAAGGTCGACGAGATCCATCTCGAGATGGCAAGCCGCGAGTTCGCGGAGATCGAGATCATCGCCGAGATCGCCAAGCGGCGCGACGTCGCCGTCGGGGTGATCGACGTGAAGAATTACTACGTCGAGACCCCGGAGGTCGTCGCCGACCGGGTCCGGCTCTGCCTCAAGCACGCGCCGGCCGACCGACTGGCGTTCTCGACCGACTGCGGCCTGAGCCAGACCGCGCGGTGGGCGGCGAAGCAGAAGCTCGCGAACCTCGTCGCGGGCGTGAAGGTGGTCCGCAAGGAGCTGGGCGTCTGATCAGGGAACCAGCGTGAACCCCTGAATCGGCCGGCCCGTGCCGAGGACTCCCTGAAGCGACGGCAGGCCGGTTCCCAGATTGATCGTATAGAGGCTCGTCACGCCGCCGACCTCGAGCGCCGCATAGGCGATGTTCGCCGCGGTGATGTCAAACCCCGCCGCGCTCGACACGTTGATCCCCAGCGCGCCGACCGTGTTCAGCGTTCCCGCGGCAGGCGATACCGTCACCAGGACGTCGAGCGTCGAATCGATGGCGTAGAGCGTCGCGCCGGAATTGATGTAGGCGCATGCCACGATATTCGGGTTCTGGCCGGCGTTGGCGTCGGCGAGCGCAAATGCGAGATTCGTGTCGACCGACTCCGGGCCACCGTTCGGGTCCAGCGTGAGGTTCTCGTTGGTGTCCCCCAGCAGGCGGATCCTGCCGGTGGCGGGATCGACGTCCAGGCCGAAGGCGGTTCCGATCGCAGCGGCGATGAACGGTCCGATCGCCGTGCACTCCCCGGTCTGCGGATCGATGCGATACAGGGTCTTCGAGCTCCCGAACCCGAACAGCTGCCCGTTGGACGCCCGGTAGTCGATGCCGAGGATGTTGTCGGAGATCTTCAGGCCGATGGCGGAAATGATGACGTTCGGCGTTGCGGGCGAGACGTTGATCAGGACATTGCCTTCACCGACGTACAGGATCGTCCCCGTCGTGGGAACCGGCAGCACGAACAGGGTGAACGTGGTGCCCCGGCCGCACGCCGGGATCAACCCGACGGCCGCCAGAACCATCGCGCCCCGAAGCCACCGCCTCATCCGCTGCTCCTTTCCAAGGGGCCCCAGTGTACCCCCCGGAACAAAAACGACCGTCTTTTTTGTTCCCGGGGATGAACGTTCCATGCAAACGCCATGGTCTATGCATATTTCAATACATATGTGCAGGTTCACGGGTATCATCCATGCACGATGGAGCAAAAGATGCCTGAACCCACCGTTCGGGTTCTGCTCATCGAGGCCTGCCCCGACTCCGCCTCGGCCGTCGTCGCCGCCCTCGCCTCGCCCGGCCGCGCGGCGTTCGACGTCGCCGTCGTCCCCGCCGTCCCCGACGCCCAGCGGCGGTGCATGACCCAGACGTTCGACCTCATCCTGGCCTGCGCGGCGCTCGAGGAGCCCCAGGACCTCGAGCCCCTGCGCCTCCTTTCCGCCCAGCTGGCCTCGTCCGCGCCGCTCGTCCTGCTCGCGGACCTCGCCTCCTCGTCCCTCGCCCACCACGCGGTCGCCAAGGGGACGGCGCAGGACTACCTCGTGAAGGGCCACGTCGCAGGCCCCCTCCTCGAGCAGGCGCTCCTCTACGCCGTCGAGCGCCACAAGATGCTGGCCGACCTGAAACGCCGCCGCCGCGACGACTTCGCCCCCCGCGGCGTGGACCGGCTGACCCATCTGCCCAACCGCGCGGCGTTCTACGACCGCCTCGGAGACCTCCTCTTCCAGGCCCGCCAGAACTCCCAGATGGTCGCGGTCCTGCTGATCAACCTCGAGGGATTCAAGGTCGTCCACAACACGCTCGGCCCCGAGGTCGGCGACCCGCTCCTCCGGGAAATCGCGGGCCGGCTCCTCGGCAGCCTCGACGGCCTCGTCAAGGGCCGGGACCTCGTCGCCCGGCTCAGCGGCGACGAGTTCGCGATCGTCCTCGGCGAGCTCTCGCAGATGGAGGACGTCTCCGGCGCCGCGAAGCGGATCCTCGCCGCGTTCGCTCCGCCGTTCGTCCTCAACGCCCACGAGTTCTTCATCAGCCCGACGATCGGGATCAGCATGTACCCGTTCGACGGGACCGACGCCGAGTCGATGCTCCACAACTCGGACATCGCGCTCCGCCGGGCCCGCGAGCAGGGGTCGGACAGCTACCAGTTCTACCTCCCCGCGGTGAACGACCAGTTCCTCACGCGGCTGGAACTCCAGAACAGCCTCCGCATCGCCCTCGCGCGCGACGAGTTCGTGGTCCATTACATGCCGCAGCTCGACGTGAAGGACGGCCGGATCGTCAGCATGGAGGCGCTGGTCCGCTGGAACCATCCGACGCTCGGCCTCGTCCCGCCTTCGGACTTCATCCCGCTCGCCGAGGAGAGCGGCCTCATCCTGCCGATCGGCGAGCGCGTCCTCCGCGCGGCGTGCGCGCAGAGCCGCACGTGGCAGAAGGCGGGCCTGCCGCCCATCCGCGTCTCCGTGAACTTCTCCGCCCGCCAGTTCCAGCACCAGAACCCGGTGGCGCTCGTCACCCGCGTGCTCAAGGAGACGGGCCTGCCGCCCGGCCACCTCGAGCTCGAGATCACCGAAAGCGCCGTCATGAAGGACGCGAACGCCGCGCTCGGCACGCTCCGCGCGCTCAAGGAGACCGGCGTCCATCTCGCGATCGACGACTTCGGCACCGGCTACTCGTCGCTCTCCTACCTGCGCTCGTTCCCCATCACGTCGCTCAAGGTCGACCGCTCGTTCGTGCGGGAGGTGACCTCGAGGACCGACGACGCGGCGATCGTCACGGCGGTGATCGCGATGGCCCACAGCCTCAAGCTCAAGGTGATCGCCGAAGGGGTCGAGACCGAGCAGCACCTCGAATGGCTCCACGCGCGCGACTGCGACGAAGTGCAGGGATTCCACTTCAGCCGGCCCGTCCCCCCCGACGCCGCCGCGAAGCTGCTGGCGAGATCGAGGCTCGGCAGCAACTAGACGCCCGCGAGCCAGCGGTCCAGCCGGGTCAGCGCCCCCTTCCCTTCGCAGGCCGGACAGTCCACCGTCCGACACTGGGGCGGCCCCCCCGGAGGCTCCACCTCCAGGAGGAGCGTCCCTTGCGCGGCGCACAGAGGGCAGACGCCGCCTCTCAGGCCCACGACGAGCCCGATCAAGACGACGACGCCGGCCCCCAACCAGCTGAGCACCGGGAGGGCCCTGGGATCTCCCTCCCACACGTTCTCTCCGTTCCGGACGAGGGCGAGTCGCCAGGAGGCGTTGCCGTACTGATGGAGACGGAGATGAAGTTGTCTTCCGTATCCGTCGCCGAGGCATTCCTGGCAGGTCCAGGGGAAGTCGGGATCCAGGGAGCCGCCTGTTCCCCGACAGTTCCAGCACCAGGATCCGCGCAGGAACAGAAGGCCGCAGAACGCCACGGCCGCCAGCAGCGACAGCCCCGCCCCCTGCAGCAGGCGGAGACCGAACCGAGCGCGGTCCATGAGACTGCAAACGGTCCGGGGCGTCTCCGGGTTCGAGGATTCGTCAGACGGGCAGCAGCAGGTTGAGCAGCGGCTCGTTCTTCACGGCCTCGACGATCGACGCGATCGACCGGCCCGTCACGCGGAGCCGGACGAGCGCCGCGGCGTCGGGCGCCTCGGGGTGACGGTTCCCGGCGTTCCCCAGTCCGTGGACGTTGCAGATCCAGTCCGCGGTCTGGAGGATGATCGCGTGGGGGCGATGGGCCGCGTCGCACTTCTTCGGATCGTGATGCCACCGCACGGGCTCGATCAGCTCGCGAGGGAACTTCCAGGCGGACAGCAGCTCGCCCGCCACCTGCGCGTGGTCGCAGCCGAGCCGCGCCTTCTCGGCGTCGTGCAGCGGGATCTTCGCCCCCTCCGAGATCTGGAGCGCCTGGGCGAACCCGTCGCGCGCCGTCCGGTCGAGGACGAGCTTGCCGATGTCGTGGAGCAGGCCCATCACGAACGACGACGACGCGCAGAGCTGCTCGCTCTGCCCCGACAGATGGCTGGCGGTCACGCCCACCGCGATCGAATGGACCCAGAACTCCTCGCGCGTGATCGGCGCGCCGACGAAGTACGGGTTGAGCGACCGGATCACCGCGACGCCCATCAGCAGGTTGCGCACGTTCGAGAAGCCGAGCCGGATGATCGCGGTCTGGAGGTCCGAAACGTTGTAGCCGCGGTGGAAGTGGACCGAGTTGGCGACGCGCAGCACCTTCGCCGCGAGCGGAGGATCGGACATGATCACCCGCAGCAGGTCGCTCGCGGTCGACGAGGGGTCCCCCGTCACGGCCAGCGCGTGTATCGCGACCGCGGGCAAGGCGGGGAGCGAGCCCAGATCCCGGAGATAGTCTTTAGCGTCGATGGTATTTCATCGGACGTGCGGGGCGAAGTCCTTGAGGCGCAGCTACTTGATTTTGAGAGAGATCAGGGTGACGTCGTCGCCCATCGCCTCTTCGCCGACGAACTTGTCGAGCGCCGCGGTGACGTGGTCGAGGACCGATTTGGCCGAATCGTCGGGCGCCGCCATCAGCGCGTCCTTCACCCGTTCGACGCCGAACTGCGATGCGGCGGGGCCGGCTTCGATGACGCCGTCGGTGTAGAGCAGCAGGGTGTCGCCCGGCTCAAGGTCGACCGCCCGTTCCTCGAGACCCGCGGCGAACCGCGGACCCTTGTCCACGCCGAACGGCAGGCCGTTCCCTTCGAGCTCCTCGCAGCCGCCCGCCGCGCGCCGGAGCAGCGGCTTCGGATGGCCGGCGCGGACGTACGTCATCTGTCGCGTGTCGCGGTCGATGACGGCGAAGATGCCGGTGATGAACGCCGACCGGCGGAGCTCGGTGAACAGATCCTGGTTCGCATACGTCATCAGGTCCTTCACCGAGCCGATGGCCTGGGAGCGGACGCGGAACGCCATCTTGGCCATGCCCATCACGATCGCGGTCTCGACGCCGTGGCCGCTGACGTCGCCGATCGAGACCCCGAACCGGTTGTCCTCGAGCGAGTAGAAGTCGAGGAAGTCGCCGCTGACCGCCTGGAGCGGCCGGTAGACGACCGCGATGTCGCAGATCTCGTCGGGCGGCTGCCCCACCGGAAGCAGGTGGAGCTGGCGCTGCTTCGCCTGGTCGACGCTCCGCTCCAGCTCCTGCATGTCGTTCACGCGCGTCTGGAGCGTCTCGATCTCCAGCGAGAGCTTCTTCTTCTTCTCGGCCTCCTGGCCCGCCTTGCGGGCGTTGACCTCGACCAGGAACTGATCGAGGACGCTCGCCGGCAGCGGCTGCTGGCGGCCGGCGCGCCACGCCATGCAGTCGCCCAGCAGATGGCGCCGGACGTTCCGCAGCGCCGCGGAGCCGGGGACGGTCTTGGGCTGGAAGCGGACGTCCTCGACCTCGAGGCCGCACAGCGCGCAGAGCCAGGTGTGCTCCTGGTCCACGCGACGCCACAGCGGATTGATCCGGAACCGCGACTCCAGCTCCTGGAGCGCCATCTTCTCCTGGGCGAGCGAGTCGGGGATCGAGCCGTTGGGAAGGATCGCCTCCTCGCCGCTGAAGATCGGAAGTTTGTCCAGGGCGACGAGCTGCTCGAGGATCTCGATCAACGCCGCGGGCGGGCTCAGGAGGCCGATCGGATGCTTGCGCGCGGCGTGGTCGAGGATCCGCTGGACGAACGGCGCGTCGATCGCGGAGAGCTCGCGCGCGTTCACGAGGACGGCGCCCCGGTAGCCGCGGAGGGCGTGGAACATCCACTCCACGAGCGCCGGAGTGCACGTCCCGAGAATGCGGAGGATGGCGGTGCGGCCCCGGTCGACTTCGATGACCTGCACGCCGCCTTCCTGGTACAGCGTCCGTCCCACCTCGCCGACCGTCATGTGGTTCCCCCCGCATGAAGGTAGCGTATGCGGGCGCGGGAGGCAACCACCGGGATCGCTTCGGATCGGCCACGGTGCCGGCGAGGCACAGAAGGGATCGACCCGGAAAGGTCCGCTCCGTGTCTCTTCGTCTCGGTGGCCAATTTCAGCGCGCCTTGCGCAAGGCCGCGGCGGTCTCGGTCGCGACCCGGCGGACCGAGACCTCGGGGTGGTCGCGGAGCCGCTCGATCGCCTCCAGGGCCTCCGTCGCCCGCAGGTCGCCGAGCGAGCGCACCGCCCACCATTGCACGTCCGACGACGGGTCGCTCAGCAGCGTCTGCAGTTCGGCCGCCGCCTCCCTCGCCCCCAGCCGGCCCAGCGTATGGGCCGCGACGGACCGGACCACCGGATGGGGATCGGCGACGAGCCCCCGGATGTCGCCGATGTTCTCCTTCGCCCCCGCGTCGCGGATCGCGGCGGCGGCGTTGGCCCGCACCATGTACTGGTCGCTCTTCAGCAGCCGCACCACCTCCGGCATCGCCGACTTGAGCCGGCAGCGGCCGATCGCCTCGCAGACCGACATCCGGTCGGTATCGGTCTCCGCCTTCTGGAGCGCCATCGGCGCCATGAACGAGAGATCCTCCGCCCGGACGCCCGGATAGCGGCGGCGGTCGTCGGAGAGGCGGAGGTCCGTCGCGAGCTCGAGGAACACCTGCTTCCACTCTCCCTGCGCCAGCCGCTCGTAGATGCCCTTCACCTGGTCGATGAGCGCCGGCGTGAGCCGCTCGCGGATCGGGATGCGGACGAGCAGCGTCTTCGCGCGCGACGCGACCTCGTCGTCGGCGTCGAGCGCCGCCTTCTCGAGGAGCGGAAGCGCGGGACGTCCGATCTCCTCGAGCTTCCGGAACGCCTCGGCGCGGGCGTCGATGCGGTCGGCCGACAGCTGCTCGATCAGCTTGCGGACCGTCTCGTCCTGGGCTGCGATCAGGACGAACGCGAGCAGCGCGGCCACGTCACTTGACCGGAGTCACCTTGATCGCGCGATAGGCGACGGGGCCGTGGTCGCCCTGGAACATGATCGGGCCGGTCGCCGCTTCCTTGCCGGTGACCCCGCTCGGCGTGGGGCCCTTCATCTCCACGTTCTCGTGGATGACCTGGCCGTTGAGCTCGATCTTCACGAACTTCATGTTCGCCGTCTTCGCGCCCTTGTCGTCGAACTTCGGCGCGCGGTAGTCGATGACGAACTTCTGCCATTCGCCGTGGTCCTTCGACGCGTTGACCTTCGGCGCCGACGCGCCGTAGAGGCCGCCCATGTCGCCCGCGCCGACCTTCTCCTTCTTGAAGCTGTCGAACACCTGGACCTCGTACTCGCCCATCACGTACACGCCGGAGTTCGACCCCTTCGGGACCAGGACCTCGACCTCGATGACCGCGTCGCCCCACTTCGCCTCGGTGTACAGGTCCACGCCCTTGCCGTCGACGTTGACCAGGTCGTCGCCTTCGGCCAGCGTCAGCTTGGCGGCCGCCTCCTTGTCCCACACGGCCTTGCCGACCTTCCACTTGCTCTTCGCCTCCGGGCCCTTGAACTTCCAGCCCGACAGGTCCTTCCCATTGAAGGGAGAGTCCTGGGCACCCAGGAGGGCGACGACGGCCGCGATCAGGAGGTTTTTCGTCATAGGGATCCCTTCTCTTGTTTTCACTCCATGAAACGACGGCCGGACCGGGAAATTCTCAGATCGCCGGAGGCGCGGGCGGAAGGGGCACCTCCGGCGCCGGCGGCGGCGGGGGCTGAGCCGCGGCGGCCTTCTGCTGGCAGGCCGCGATCTTCCTCGAGAGATCGAAGTAGACGGTCCACGCGCGGTCGCGCGACATCGGAAACTTCATGATCGCCATGGTCCGCTTCCCGAACACCGTGACGACGTTGACCTTCAGGACCACGCGAAGGAGGAACACGGCGAGATTCGCCAGGCCGGCGACCGCCAGGATCAGGGCGGGAACCACGTCGTGGTCGACGAACGCGGACCCGGACAGCAGACCGAAGATCAGCGCGCCGAGCCCCGTGGTGACCAGGAACCCGACGCCCCGGGCCTGGTGGATCGTGAGGCCGAGGACGTCGTCGAAGTAGACCCGGGTCCGCTCGATCGCGGCCATGTTGACCTCGTCGACTTCGAGGCCGTCGTCGATCTCGAACACCGCGCGGTATCCGATGATCACCCAGAGGATGGGCACCAGGTCCCGGCCGACGTACTTTCGCGCGCTCATCGGTGGGCAAACGCTCCGAACATCGCGGCGACGAAGACGGCGCCCACGAGGACCATGAGGAAGCAGAGCCCCATCATCAGGTAGAGCTTCGCGATGCCGTCGGATTCCTTCCGCGCCCGCTTCTCCTTCAGCCCCTTGAGGCAGAAGATGATCCCCAGCGGCCCCGTGACGGGGCTGGGCAGAAAGTAGACGAACAGGGAGGCGAGCACGCAGATCCCCGCCCACCCCGCGTAGTTGCGGACGCGCGTCACCGAGCTGGCCAGCGAGCCCTCGGCGGAGAGCCGGTCGAAGCAGCCGGGACAGAAGGTCTTCTGGTCGGAGTCGATGCGGCAGAGCGCGCACATGAACTGGCCGCAGCGGGAGCATGCCGCCTCCGCCTGGTTGCGGGCGTGGCGCGCGCAGGGCGCCGCGCCTTCGGGACCGGTGCCCGCGAGGTCGGGCACGACGACGCGCGGCTCGACGGGATCGAACCGGACGGCTTCGAACTCCTTGGCGCAGGCGGGACAGGTCTGCCGGCCGCTCTTCAGGGTCTCGTGCCGCAGGCTGCGCTTGCACCGCGGACAGGCCATGCCCGCGTAGTTCGCGCGCCATCGACCGAGCCGGGCAGCCATCGAATCAGGTGAGCTTGACCACGCGGGTGCGGGCGGCCATATCGTGGATGGTCTGCTTTTCAGGATTGAAGAACGCCGTGAGGTAGGTGATGCCGAAGCATCCCTGCAGCATATGCATGATGAACACCCGGATCCAGGCCTGCCCTGGCGTGATCGGCCCGCCGTCCGGGGTCACCACCTTGATCCGCATCGCCATCTTGCCCAGGGTCTGGCCCTTCCACTGCAGCATGAACCCGTGGTAGCAGAACATGCTGGCGAACACCAATCCATACATCGAGAAGACCACGAGGGGCATGACCATCGAGTCCGGCCCCGGCTGGACGATCATCATGATGATGAACGTGACAAACCCGAACACCATCATGAACGCCCAGGTCACCATCCCGTCGATGAGATGCGCGCAGAAGCGCGCGCCGATGCCGGCGAGCTGCAGGCCGCTGCCGTCCACGCCGGACTGGATGTCCTTCACCGCGTTGACCTTGCACGCGGCGCAGAAGCGCCGACCCTTGAGCTCGACCAGGCAGTCCGGGCAGAACGAGAAACCGCAGACGGAGCACGGGTTCAGCCGGTCCAGCACCTCGGCGTGATTCCTGCACGCCTTGCCCTTGGGGGCCGTCACGGGGACGACGGCCGCGGCCGGCGCGGCGGTCGCGGCGACCTCCTTGTCGCACGTCGCGCAGAACCAGCCGGACTTGCGACCCACGAGGCAGTCGATGCAGAACGTCTTCGCGCACCGGGTGCAGGAATCGAGACCGGTCACGACTTGCGGATGATTGAGGCAGGGCATCGAAAGCTCTCCTGGAGACGACTAATTTTAGCGCCTCAGGAGCGATCCGTGTAGAGAATGGAAAGAAGGCCGCGGACCAGGTTCTCGCCGCTCAGGTGGGGATCGTCGATCTCGAGCGTCCGCCGGTAGTGGCCGCCCACCTCCTCCATCAGGTCGAACCGGGACTTCGGATCGAGCGTGTCGGCGCGCAGGACGATCGCCAGCAGCAGTTCGCGCTCCTCGAGGCCGACCTGCCGGCGCAGGCGGCGCAGCACCCGCGGCGTCTGGAGGCTGTTGAAGCGGCGGGCGTCGGCGATCGCGCGGGTGGGATCGACGGCCCGGTGCTCCTCGATCACGAGCGTGTCGGCGACGATGTCCCCCAGCCGGCGGTGGTGGCGGTCCATCATGGAGACCAGGCCGCCAAGGCCGTAGAACGCGGGGGCGAAGTCCAGGGCGCGCACGACGTTGCGCACGAAACTCTGCTGGAACGTGATGGGCAGCCCGCGGGAGTCGACCACGCGCAGGCCGCACACCCGCTTCCCGGGCGACCGGCCCTGGTGGCGCACCTCGAAGTACATGTGGTAGCCCCACTGGACGACGAAGTTGATGATCAGGAACAGCCCGGGCGAGAGCGCGCCGAGGAGCATGGCGACCGTCCCGCAGACCGCCCAGTTGATCGCGGTGTCGATCATCAGCGCGAGGAACCGCGCGCCCAGTCCGGCCGGGAACAGCCGGATCGGGACGTGCTCGGGGGTCAGGACGACCGGCGCGGAGCGGTCCTCGAGGGCGTTCATGTCCCCTCCCCCGCCCGACCTCGGCGCCGCACGAACAGATAGCTCAACAGAAGCACGAACAGCGCGACGGCCACCGTGATCTTGACGGAGTACGGGAACGTCTGGCTCGTGAACTGGGAGAACGACCCTTCGATCAGCCCCGCGAAGACCAGGATCCCCGCGGTGCCGAGCAGCATCCGGCGGAGATCGGGGAACGCGCGGCGGAGCGACGACGCGACCGACAGATCCCCCGGCAGCAGCAGCGCGCGCCCCGCCTTGATCCCCGCCGCGCCGCTGAAGATGATCGCCGGCAGTTCGAGCGCGCCGTGCGGCCCGACCCAGGCGAAGAAGAACGTCGTCACCCCGTCCTGGACGAACTGCGCCCCGAGCCCTCCCAGGATCACGCCGTTGTAGAAAAGGATCGAGTAGCCGCCCAGGATCGTCAGCGCCCCCAGGCTGAAGCAGAGGAACGAGACCTGGATGTTGTGCGACATGAGGTACGACGCGAACGTCGACGCCACCTGGACCGTGTTGATCCGCTCGCCGCTCTTCTCCAGCTGCTCCACCCACTGCTTCGGGCTCTCGTGCTGGAACTGGCCGGGCACGAGATCGTCCACGAGCCTCGGATTGGACGTCACGGCCGCGTACCCGAAGAGCACGCCGAGCGCCATCGCGGCCGCCGCCGCGAGGACCACCGGCCGCTCCCGCCGGAACGTCGCCGGCACCTCATAGAGAAAGAGGTTCTTCGTCGACTCCAGGAGCGTCACCCGGCGCGCGTCGCGGTAGACGTACCGGTACCCGCGCCCGGTCAGCTGATTCAGCCGGTCGAGCAGCATCGGCTGGGCGGTGATGGAGCGGGCGTGGTTCAGGTCGGAGCACGCCTGGCGATAGAGCCGCACCAGCTCCTGGAGGGTCTTCGTGTCCAGACTCTGATCCGGGTTCCGCTCGACCTCGTCCAGCAGCCGCTCGAAGCGGTCCCACCGCGGCCGCCGCTCCCGGATGAACGTGTCCAGCTCCATCAGATCAACTGCCTTCTTTTGATCTCGAGGTATGCGTTGACCGATTCCACGCCCGCGTCTTCGGGTCCGGTGTCGATCACCCACGCGCCGCGCCGGCGGAGCTCGTTCATCATCTTCTGCTTGTCGGTCCACACGTCGCGCGCGACGAGCGTCCGGCAGAGCTCGCCGTGAGTCGCGGGCTGCGACTCGGCCGACGCCCGCAACGCAGGATCGGACAGCACGACCACGAGCGGCAGATGGGTCGGCACCATCATACCGACCGCGCGGACCAGCGCCTGCTGCTCGCCCGCCTCGGGCAGCGTCGTCACGATCAGCACCAGCGCGCGGCGACGCAGCCGGTGGCGAACGTGCGCGCCGAGCGCCAGGTAGTCGGTGTGGATGTACTCCGACCTGATCGACGACGTAAAGGCCGTGATCTTCGACAGATGCGACGCGCCCCGCCCTTGCGGGATCCCGCCGTCCACCTGCGCGCCGAAGGAGAGCATTCCGATGCGATCCTCCATCCGGTTGCAGATATAGGAGATCAGGACCGCGGCGTTCACCGCGTGGTCGACGCGGCGGATCCGCGTCGTCAGCGCCGCCATCCGGTGGCCGCGGTCGATGCAGACCAGCACGTCCTGCGAGCGGTCGAGACGGTACTCGCGGACGATCAGCTTCCGGTGGCGCGCGCTCGCCTTCCACGCGATGTCCCGGAAGTCGTCGTTGATCGTGTACTCGCGGAGGCGGTCGAACTCGCGGCCCTTGCCCAGCCGCGGCGCCGTGCGCTGACCCAGCCCGCGGAGGAAGACGTCGTTCAGCTTCTGATGGAGCCGCCGCACCGCGCGCAGGTTGGGCAGCACCTTGAGCTCGCTCCGCGCCGGGAGCGACACGATCCGCTCCGCCCAGCCCCAGAACGTCATGGAGAGATGCGGACCGTCGAGCGCCGCCGTGCCGCGCTGGATGCCCCGCAGGGTGCACGAGAGCGGCAGCGTTTCGCCCGGACGGCAGACGCCGGACATCGTCGCCGACGGCTCGGCGGCCAGGCTCGGCCAGACGCGCCGCACCGACATCCGCACCGCCCGCGAGGCGTTCGTCTCGAGCCGGAACGCGATCTTCTCCTCCTCGTCGAGCGAGACCACGAACACCGGCGGCTCGTCGTGCGTCACCGTCACCGCGCCGAGCATCTTCCGCTCGGCGACCAGCAGCGCGGCCACCGTCACCATCGCCCCGAGCAGCGGCCAGACCAGGATCGGCACCAGCGACGCGAGCAGCGAAGCCGCGGCGAGGATCAGCAGGGCCGTGAGCGTCTTCGATCCGGGTCGCACTAGCGCGGGACCTCCACCTTTTCGAAGATGCGCCTCAGGATGTCGTCCAGCGCCAGCCCTTCCATCTCCGCCTCGGGCGCCAGGCTGACGCGGTGGGCGAGCACGGGGCCGACGAGCTCCTTGATGTCGTCGGGCGTCACGAAGTCGCGGCCGCGGAGCGCGGCCAGGGCCCGGCCGCTCTCGAGCAGCGCCAGCGACGCGCGCGGGCCGGCGCCGAACTGGAGGCTTTCGTTGTTCCGCGTCGCGCGGACGATGTCGAGGATGTACTTCTGGACCCCCTTCTCCGCGCGGACGCCGGTCGAGAGCGACTGGCGCGCCGCGATCAGCGCCTCCTTCGACAGCACGGACGCCATCGCGCCCGCCGGCACCTCGTGGAGCCGGTTCCCGCCGGCGTACGCTTCGAGGATGCCCGCCTCTTCCTCCGCCTTCGGATAGTCGATCGTGATCTTCAGCAGAAAGCGGTCGCGCTGCGCCTCGGGCAGCGGATACGTCCCCTCGAACTCGATCGGGTTCTGCGTCGCGATGACGAGGAACACGTCGGAGATCGGGCGGCGCGTGCCGTCGATGGTCGCCGCCTTCTCCTGCATCGCTTCGAGCAGCGCCGACTGCGTGCGCGGCGGCGTCCGGTTCACCTCGTCGGCGAGCAGGATGTCGGTGAAGATCGGCCCGGCGTGGAAGTCGAACGTCTGGCTCTGGGGATTGAAGACGTTGGTGCCGAGCAGGTCGACCGGCATCAGGTCGGGCGTGAACTGGATGCGGCGGAACCGGCAGCCGAGCAGCTTCGACAGCGTCAGGCCGAGCAGCGTCTTGCCCGTGCCGGGCACGCCTTCGAGCAGCGCATGGCCGCCCGCCAGCAGGCAGACCAGGAGATGCTCCTTCACCTTCGGCTGCCCGAGGATGACGCGGTCAAGCTGACCGCGCACCTGCTGCAGCTGGGCGCCGATTTCCGGAACGCTTGGCATCGTTCAGTCTCCGAAACGCGGAATTGATCAGTTCCAGTTCTCTCTCGAACTCCGGCACGGGGAGGTCCTTCCCCTTCACCGGCCGCGCGGGACGGGGCGGCAGGAGCTCCGCGACCCGCGCCTTGAGCGCCGCGTCGCGCAGCCCGGTCTGCACGCCGACCGCCCGCTCGAACTCCTTGGCGTACAGCATCAGCGCATGGCGCCGCGGAAGCATGCGGCGGTAGAGCAGCGACAGCGAGTCGACGAAATCGACCGCCTCGATGCGCGTCTCGCGGGCGTCGTCCTCCTCCGGCCCGATCCGGACGCGCCGGCGCCAGAAGGAGACCAGCGCCGACAGGCCGATCAGCACGAGGAACGGCCCGAAGCCCCACTGGCGGAGGATTTCGACCGTCCCCGCGCGGCCTTCGGCGCCGTGGGCGTGTTCGTCGAAGAACACCGGCCGCCCGGCCGGCGCCAGCCGGTCGAGCAGTGCCAGATGGTCGGCCTTCGGAAGCGTCCCGTTCTGGAAGATCTCCGGCAGCGCGCAGAGGACGATCTCCCCGGCGCCGCGGCGGCTCCGCACGATCGCGGGCTCCGAGGCGGCGGCAAAAAGCGACACCCCCTCGGGCACCCGGCGGAGCGTCCGCGCGGCCGGCGGGTCGAGCCGCTCCACGCCGGGCCAGACCGGAAAGACCTTGCGAAGGATCGCCGTCGACGCGGACTCGACCTCGATCGTTCCGTAGGCGCGGTCGACCGCGATCACCAGCCGCCCGCCACCTCGGACCCATTCCTCTTCCTCCGGGGTGAACGGATAGCGAGCGGGCTCCGCCACGGGCGACGGGATGGGCGGTTTCTCGAACGGCGATTCCGGAGCAATCACTTCCGGTCGGATCCGCAGCAGCACGCCGTTCGCGGGCAGGAACGCCCGCTCGACCGGCCGCGACAGCGGCTGAACGGACCGACCGGTCGATTCGAGGTACCGGTACGCGAGCGAGAGCCCCTTCGCCGACGCGTTGTAGATCGAGTAGTCGCGGAATGCCTCGTGGCGGATCCGCGAGTCGCGCGAGATCCAGAGGACCGACGCCGCCACGAAGATCGCGCCCGCGACCCAGGGCAGCCGGGCGATCCACCGGCTCATACGGCCACCCCTTCCCGCACGGCCTCGAGCATGTCGTTCACGCGTTCCTGGAACATCTCGGCAGTCTCGGCCGGCGTGTCCCGCCGCCCGTACCACTCCTGCTCGAACGTCCGCGTCGCGTCCATGAACCCGGACCGCCACGGCACGGTGGACGGCAGCGCGTAGGCGTACTCCCAGTTCGTCCGGTCCTTCCGGTAGTGGAGCGTCCCGGCGCGGAAGAGCGAGACGAGCAGCGCGTGGTACCACGCCCGGATCGACTCGCGGTAGCGTCCCGACCTCATCAGCTCTGCCGCGAACCGCTCCCACTCGCCCGCCGATCGCGAGAGCGGGTCGGCGTCCTGCGCGCTCATCGCCGGCGCCTGCGAGCTCGCCACGACCTCCGTCGGCCCGCGCCGCTTCCGGAGGGCGATCACCGCGACCACCGCGAGCACCCCGATGAGCGCGAGCATCAGGCCGACGACGAGGACCTGCGTGTTCGGCGCCCCGGCGGCCTGGGCGCCCGCGCTCCCGAAGAACAGACGGGCCAGCCACTTCAAGAACCGCTCGATCACCTTCTCGATCCATTCCCAAGCCGAAGCGAGCTTCTGCCAGAAGCTCTGGGGAACTTCCGGGGCGTGCAGGACGGGACCGGTGAGGGACTTGTCGGGCGTGAGCGACCGCTGCTGCTCCTCCTGCCGGAGCCGCTCGAGGAGCGCGCCGTCGGGCGCCGCGGGCGGAGCCGTGGAGTTCTCGGCGTCGAGCTCCGCGCGCAGCGTGCGGAGCCGGCGGGCGGCGTCGCGCGCCGCTTCGATCGTCGTCGCGTGGGCGATCGGCGCGAGCACCGTCGCGTCGGGCAGGAGCACCATGCCGTCGTGCTGGACGCGCTTGCCCTGCAGGTCGCGGGCGCCGGTCCGGGCGGCCTCCAGGTCCCCGCGGTCGACGGCCTCCTGGATCCGCTGGAGCCGTGCCCGGTACTCGCGAAGATCCATCGACTCGCCCTGAGCCGACAGCAGGAGCAGGACCGCCGCGATCGCCCTCACTTCGCCCCCGTCAGCAGCCGGAACCGGAGGCCGAGATCCTCGCCGCTCTGACGCAGCCGGGCGCGATGGACGTAGACCGTGAGCGACGCGAGCCAGAACGGCTCGACGATGAGAAACGCGCCCGCGAGGAAGATCAGGCCCGCCAGCGGCTCGGCGGGGACCGGCGGGAATCCCGGATGGGGCCGGAGGAGGTGCTCCCATCGCGTGAGGTCGTCGCCGCCGAGCGCGCCCGCCGCCCAGAGGGCCGCGCGGAACGCCATGGTCACGTTGAAGTACGCGACGAGGAGCGCGACGGCGAACGTCGCCAGAAGCCCAACGATCGCCTTGAAGCCGAGCAGGAGGCGGCCGATCTCGATCAGCGGACGGAAGAGGCCCGGCCGATCGGTCCGAAGCGCGGCCACGTAAACGAGTCCCGCCGGCGCGGCGAGCAGCGGCGCCATCACGAAGGTCCACAGCGTCATCGCGAAGAGGACTTCGACGAGGAGCGCGCCGTAGATCGAGTTCACGAGCTGCGCGGCGGGCACCCGCAGCGCTTCGCGGCCGACGCGGCCGCCCGACTGGAGGCCGAGCAGGACCGCGCGCACGTAGATCGCCCGACCGAGCACCGCCGGGAGGAAGAATCCGAACATCGCCCACGCGATCGACTCGAGATGGCCCGCGTAGTCGGGCGCCTTCGCCCCCAGTTCGACCAGCTCGCGGACGAAATACACCTGCGCGAAGCGGTACGGGAGCGTCAGGAGCCAGAGCACGCCGAGCCAGGGCGACGCGGTGCGCACGACGGCGCCGTGGGTCGCGTCGAGGATTCCGACGGGCGACAGCAGGTCGCGCGCCATCTATTCCGCGCTCCGCTGGATCAGCGTCGCGCCCCACACCAGCAGCTTCGGCCCGACGGCGAAGAGCGCCGCCGCGGCCAGGCTCACGAGGATCCATCCCAGCACGGGCGCCCGGGTCCCCGACTCCTTGCGCTGCTTCCCCAGGCACGGCGAGCAGTAGAAGACGCCATCGAATTCGGTCGCGCATTCCTGGCACACCGTCTTGCGGCACGTCATGCAGACGGCGTGGCCGTACCGGTCGGGATGGTTGACGCAGTTGGATCTCTGTAAGGCCAAGGCTCCGCCTCCAGGGTTGCGATAAGTCTATCCGGGGCCGACGGGCCGGGGTCAAAAAGTTTTTACGCATCGCGGTGTCATGGACAGGCCCCGGGAGAGTCTAGATAATGTTTTCGCCATGTGCCCCGCATGCAAGGAACCGCTGGTGGTGTTCGAGCTCGACGGCATCGAGATCGACCGGTGCCTCCGCTGCTCGGGGACGTGGCTGGACTCGGGCGAGATCACCCAGCTGGCGCGGATGAGGAACGGACTTCCCGACCGCCTCGACGCGGTGATCACGCAGGCGGGCGAGGGGAAGAAGGGCGAGCGGCGGTGCGTCCGCTGTTCTGCTAAAATGCGCGTGATCAAGGTCCACGACGTGGACATCGACCGGTGCCCCCGCGGGCACGGACTCTGGTTCGACCGGAGCGAGATGGAGACGCTGATCGCCTCCTCCCGGGGAAGCGAAGGCGGCGCGATGGTGCGCCTGCTCGGCGAGCTCCGTCCCTCCAAGGACAAGAAGGGAGGCTAGCATGACCGGCGCCGTATTCGCCTTCATCGGGCTCGGCGTGTTCCTGTTCATCATCGTCCTCGTGCTGATCGTCGCGGGCATGTACAACGGCCTGGTCCGCGGTCGGAACGAGACGAAGAACGCCTGGGCGCAGATCGACGTGCAGCTCAAGCGCCGCCACGACCTGATCCCGAACCTCGTGGAGACCGTGAAGGGCTACGCGAAGCACGAGCAGGGGACGCTCCAGGGCGTGATCGCCGCCCGCGCGGCGGCCGTCGCCGCCCCGACCGTCGACGCCCGGATCGCCGCCGAAGGCCAGCTGACCCAGGCGCTGAGCCGGCTGATGGTCGTCACCGAGAGCTATCCCGACCTCAAGGCGAACCAGAACTTCCTCAGCCTGCAGGAAGAGCTCACGTCGACCGAGAACAAGATCGCGTTCGCGCGGCAGGCGTACAACGACGCCGCGATGATGTACAACACGAAGATCGAGACGTTTCCCTCGAACCTGGTGGCCGGCAACTTCGGCTTCAAGCCCGAACCCCTCTTCCAGGTGACCGACGAGAAGGAGCGCGAGGCCCCCCAAGTCAAATTCTAGAGTATTCGAAGACTTCCCTTGGGTAACCCGTAACCAGTACCCGGTAACCAAGGGCCCCCTCCTGTCCCCCCGGGGGGGACGACAGGGGGGATCCACTACCGGTTACGGGTTACGGGGTACGGGTTACGGATATGTGGGAAGCGATTGAGAGCAACCGCCGGCGGTCGAAGCTCCTCGTCGCCGGCATGGGGGTGCTGCTCCTCGCGATGGGGAGCATCATCGGGCTGGCGATCGTCCCCCGGACCGGCTGGTTCGGCGGTCTCCTGGTCGCGTTCCTCGTCTGGATCGTCCTCTGGCTGATCGCGAAGTTCCAGGGCGACGCCATCATGCTCTCCATCGCGGGAGCGAAGAAGATCGAGAAGGCCGACGCGCCCCAGCTCTTCAACGTGGTCGAGGAGATGGTCCTCGCGTCGCAGCTCGGGAAGATGCCCGACATCTACGTCATCCCCGACGATCGCCCGAACGCGTTCGCCGCGGGACGCACGGCGGAGACGCGCGTCGTCGCGGTCACCTCGGGCCTCCTGCGGCTGATGAGCCGCGACGAGCTCCAGGGCGTCATCGCCCACGAGATCGGCCACCACAAGAACGGCGATCCGGCGCTGATGATCCTCATGGGCGTGATGCTCGGCGCGATCGTCCTCATCGCCGAGATCTTCCTTCGGAGCGGGTTCCACCGGGGCCGCCGCTCCAGCCGCGACCGCGGCAGCAACGGAGCGGAGATCGCCCTCGTCGTCCTGGCGATCGTCCTCGCGATCCTGGCCCCCGTGGTCGCTCGGATCCTGTACTTCTCCTGCTCCCGCCGCCGGGAGTATCTCGCCGATGCGTCCGCCGCCCGGTTCACGCGGTACCCCGAAGGGCTCGCGTCGGCGCTCGAAAAGATCTCCGTGCACTTCCGCGCCGACCACGAGGCCAACCGGGTGCTCGCGCCGATGTACATCATCAACCCGATGCAGGCGCTCGCGGCGGTCGGGCTGTTCTCGACCCATCCGCCGACGGAGAGTCGCGTGAAGATCCTCCGGTCGATGGGCGGCGGCGTCGGCTACGTCGACTACGACGCGGCGTACCGCAAGATCACCGGCAAGGCCGGCTGCATCGGAAAGCGGACGCTCTCGGCGGACACGCCGGCCCAGGCGCGCGAGGCCTCGAACCTTCCGCCCGTCGAGGCGCGCGAGGAGGTCGTCCAGCGCTCGCGCGAGGTCGGCAACCTGCTCGGCCGCATGGACGGGCTCGTGGTCATGACCTGCGCGTGCGGCGTGGGGATCAAGGTTCCGCCCGGCTCGCCGTGGACCTCCATTCCCTGCCCGCGCTGCGGCCGCGACAACCCGGTGCCCAGGGCGAGCGATCCGGCGAATCCGGGCGAGCCGATCGTCTTCCGCCGCCAGGGTACCGGCTGGCAGTCCTTCCAATGCTCGTGCGGCGCGACCATCAACCTGTCGCCCGCCTTCGAGGGAACCTCGAAGTCCTGCGACCGCTGCGGCCGCACCCTCACGATCACCTGACCGCAGGAACAAAAAAGACCGTCGTTTTTGTTCCTCGCGACGCGCTAGGGGATCTTGTTGATGGTGTAGTCGAGCTCCTGGCTGACCGCCGAGCCGTCCGCTCCGCGGATCTTGTACTTGATCACGAGGTGGTGGACCGGCTGGAGCTTCTCGAACTTCAGCGACACCGTCTTCCCGTCGGGCAGCAGCGACGCGGACTGGACCGGCAGCGGCTCGCGGCCCTTCTTCGCGGGCTGCGTCACCCAGAACTCGGGCGAGCCGTAGTCGCCGGTCCACCGCAGGTTGCACCACTCGGCGCTGTAGCTGTCCGCCGACCCGGCGGTCTCCGCGTCCAGCTTGTCGGTGAACGTGATGTCGATGCCGGTCGCGTTCACCTTCGCCGTGAGCGGCATGTTCACCGGCTTCCCGGTGTACCGGATCCGCTGGAAGCAGCCGTCGCGCGAGCCGTCGGTCTGCCATCCCCGCATGCCGACCATGTACATCTGGCCGTCGGCAGGATTGAACCGGCCGCGCATCACGCCGCTCAGGAACTTGAACGGGAACTTCGTCACGCCGCCCTGCCAGAGATCGCCGACCTGCTCGCGCAGGACGTGGAAGGCGACGCACTTGCCGTAGGACAGGTGGAAGAGCTCGCCGTTGAACGGGCCCCACTTCGCCCCGACGGCCCACAGCTGTCCGCCGCCGGAATTGTCCTGGTTGTACGGGATCCAGCAGAGCGCCGGACGCGCCTCCTTCGGCGGCGGCGTCTGGTGCGAGCACGGCATGAAGCCGCAGAACTCGCCCTTCTTCGTGATGTAGTTGATCGGCGTCGTCGGGATCCAGTTTCCCTGGTTGTCACTCGTCGTCAGGACGTCGCCCGGGCCGACGCTGATCCCGTTGGGCGCGCGGAAGCCGCTCGTCCACCGCTCGGAGCTCTTCCCGTCCTTCGACACCCGCACCACGCTGCCGTGATACGGCACCACCGCGCCGCCGAGGTTCGAGCCCTTCGCGAAGTAGAAGTTGCCCTGGCTGTCCGTCTGCAGGTCGTGGGCGAACTCGTGGTACGCCACGGTCGCGCCGCAGTCGTTGTTGAAGTTCTCGTAGAAGTCCGCCTCTCCGTCGCCGTCGAGGTCGTGGAACCGCGTGATCTGGTCGCGTCCCAGCACGTAGACCTTGTCGTCCACGATCCGGAGGCCGAGCGTCTGGAAGAGGCCCGACGCGAACCGCCTCCACGTCAGCGTCTCGAGCTTCTCGTCGATGCCCGAGACGGTCCAGACGTCGCCGTCCATCGTGCAGACCGCCGCCCGCTTGCCGTCGGAGAAGAAGTCCACGCCCGTCAGGCGCATGTAGGACTTCGAGGGATTGTCGTACGGGACGGTCAGGACGTCGCTCTGGAACGGGCCGGGCTCCTTGCCCAGCACGCCCACGGTCGTCACCGCCGTGTTGCGGCCCGGTCCGCCCCTCGTCAGCGGCGCGAGATCCGCCGGAGGAGGCGCCGACTTCACCGCCGACTGGAACTTCGAAATCTCGGACTTCGGACCGGACCAGATGAAGATCGTCGACTTGCCCGGCGGCAGCTTCACCTCGATGCGGCCGGCCGCGTCCTCGACCGGAAGACCGGCGACCTCGATCGCGGTCTCGCCCGTGTCCACCGGCTTTTCGAGCACGAGCATCGGGATCGGCGCCGCGGCCTTCGAGACGTTGAACGTGCGCGAGAAGATGCCGGTCGCGGCGTCGTAGGCGGGGAGTTCCAGGATCTCGGCCTCGCCGACGCTGTAGGAGAGCACGGTCTTCTCGCCGTGGCGGTAATGGCCGTTCCAGCGGGCCCAGTCCCGCGGCAGCGGACCGTACGGCACCTTGCCGCGCGGATCCTTCCAGTCGCCGTTCTTCGAGAAGCCGAGGCTTCCCTTCTTCGTGCCCCAGAGGATCGTCCCGTCGGCGAACGGCTGGCCTTCGAGGCCGTCGCGCCCCGCGGGCCATCCGATGCCGCCGCCGATCCACGCGCTCGCCATCCGCATCTGCTCCGGATCGAAGCAGACGTGCGCGTTCTTCTCGGCGTCCAGCCGGATCGCGAGGCCCTTGTTGGCGAAGTTGCCCTTCCCGCCCCAGAGGGAGTCGATCGTCCCCGCGGCGAAGGGGCCGTGATCCATCTCGGCGAATTTGCCCCCGCCCTTCTTGGGCGCGGACTTCCGTTTCTTCCATGCTGTCTCATCCCACTCGACCTTCTCGGCGCCCTTGCGATGGAAGAGGGACTTCGCGGGGATCGCGTGGCGGGGCCCGTCCGGCAGCCCCCAGGACAGCTTGCAGCCCGCGCCGCCGCCGACCTGGAAGTACTCCAGCTTCAGCTCGTGATCGCCCGCCGTCAGCTCGGCGACGCCGGCCTTGAGCGACATCGGATGATTGCCGCCGTTGTCGACCACGACCTTGCCGTCGATCGTCAGCCGCGAGCCGTCGTCCGATTCCGTCCAGAACTGCGTCTTCCCTGCGGTCTCCACGCGGAGGATCCCGGTCCACCGGGCGTAGAAGTTGTCGCTCAGCCGGGTGCCGTAGAAATCGCCTTCCGTTTCGGCGTAGTCGACGTTCTTCTCGACGCGGACGAGGAGCGGCTTCGCGTTCGCCGGAGGCGTCGGGAAGTTGCCGGACGCGCCGCCGAGCTGGAAGTATTCGGCGACCAGTCCGGGTTCGGCGTCTTGGGGGGAGAGCAACGGGAGGAGGATCAGCGCGGCCAGCATTCTCATCATGTGGTGCGATAGCTCAAAGGGATGGAGATGTTACGCCCGAGTCCGGGCGTCGGAGGTCGTAAAAGAAAACAGGTAACAGGTCGGGCGTCACGCCCATCAAAGTGGTACAACAGCGCCGGGAGGTCACAATCGATGGAATGGCAAGGCCGACGGGAAAGCGACAACGTCGAGGACCGCCGGGGCATGGGCGGCCGCGGGCTGGCGATCGGCGGCGGCGCCTCCGTGCTCGCGGTGATCGTCTGCCTGATCCTCGGCGTCGATCCGCGCGTCGTCTTCCAGGGCAACCAGCCGGGCAACGTCTCCTACGAGCGTCCGACCCAGAGCCCGCAGGAGCAGGATCAGCTCAAGAAGTTCGTTTCGGTCGTTCTGGCCGACACCGAGGACGTCTGGAACGACCAGTTCCGCAAGATGGGCAAGACCTACGTCGAGCCGAAGCTGGTGCTCTTCACGGGCCGGGTCCAGTCGGCGTGCGGATTGGCGAGCGACGCGGCGGGCCCGTTCTACTGCCCCGGCGACAGCCACGTGTACATCGATCTGTCGTTCTACGAAGACCTGAAGAACCGCTTCCGCGCGCCGGGCGATTTCGCCCAGGCCTACGTGATCGCCCATGAGGTGGGCCACCACGTGCAGAAGCTCCTCGGGGTCTCCGAGCAGGTCCACTCCCAGAAGAGCCGCGTCTCCCCGACCGAGTACAACCACCTGTCGGTCCGGTTGGAGCTCCAGGCCGACTTCCTGGCCGGCGTCTGGGCCCATCACGCCCAGAAGACCAAGCACATCCTTCAGCCGGGGGACCTCGAGGAGGCCCTTCGGGCCGCCAATGCGATCGGAGACGACCGCCTGCAGCGCCAGAGCCGAGGCTACGTCGTCCCCGACTCCTTCACCCACGGCACGTCGTCCCAGCGGGCGCGCTGGTTCCGGCTCGGCTTCGAGACCGGCAACGTCAAGCTCATGGAAGAGCTCTTCAAGCGCCCGTATTCCGACCTGTAAGGGAACAAAAAAGACCGTCGTTTTTGTTCCAGGGGGCCTTCTTGACTCTCTCCCATCTGCGGCTACCCTTCAGGAGACTATCTATAGATGGGGAGAACGCGGATGACCCATGCCCGGCTGTTCCTGCTTGCCCTCCTGGTGGCCGCGACGGCCTCGTGCGCCACCAAGAAGTACATGAAGTCCCGGCCGCTCGACGCCGGGATCAAGGTGGTCTACAAGGCCCCGTTCGACAAGGTCAAACGGGCGGCGTTCGACGCCCTCGTCGAGCGGGGGTTCCATTACAAGGACGACGACTACGGCTGGGACGAGCGGAACGAGAAGTCCTTCTTCATCAACTCCTCCAAGGGCCTGGCCCTCGGGTCGACCGGCCAGTACGCGCGGGTAGTGATCGAGAAGACGACCGACGCCGAACAGACCGTCTACGTCCTGGTGGAGACCAAGGCGGCGAGCAAGGACGCCCAGGCCGCGGACGAGGATTCCGCCAAGGGAATTCACTCGGGAATCGAGAAACGCGTCACTGCGAAATAGGCTCCCGCTATCACGGTTAGAGGAACGGGCGGTGTCGGATCCCGGGCGCCTTCGGGCTCCCGGAAGGAAACTTCCGCGCGGCCCGGATGTTCCATAGGTGGGAGCGGGCGAATGGTTCATGGGTAAGGGTGCTTCGTGACAGGCAGCGGACCGGAACGGATGGTCCCCACCCTCGGACAGCTCGCCCTTCTCCGCGGTCTCATCACCCAGGCCCAGCTCGACGCCGCGACGGCCGAGCAGGAAAAGGGCAAGGCGGCCGGCAAGTCGGCCCGACCCCTCGGCGAAATCCTCGTGGCCCAGGGGTCCCTGGACACCGCCCAGATCACCCAGTTGCTCCAGGACGTGAGCGCGGTCTCCGCCGCCGGAGAGAACCTCAAGCCGTCCGAAGACAACCCGGTCCTCCCCAAGGCCGAGGAGAAACCGCCGGCGCCCGCGCCTCCCGAGCCCAAGCCGGAGCCCAAGCCCGCGCCGTCCCGCAAAGCCAGCTCGCCGCACCTGCCGGCGTCGACGGAGAAGCCGACCAAGACCCCGAGCTCGCCCCATCTCCCGACGGCCAAAGAGGAGAAGACGGCGCCGGACAGCGAGTCGAAGACCCGGCGCAAGCCGTTCGGCAAGTACTCGATGATCCGGGAGATCGGCCGCGGCGGAAAGGGCGTCGTCCACGAAGCGCTCGACACCGTCCTCGACCGCAAGGTCGCGCTGAAGACGATCCATTCGGACAGCGGCATCGACGCGAAGGAAGTCGAGGCCGAAGGCCGGCGGTTCCTGGCCGAGGCGCGCATCAGCGCGAGCCTGCCGAAGCATCCGCACATCGTCAGCGTCTACGAGGCCGGGGAAATCGACGGCCGGCGCTACCTGGCCATGGAACTCATCCAGGGCCAGTCCATGATGCGCTGGCGGCGGGTGACGGGCGTTACGATCGCCCAGCAGGCGGCGCTCATCCGGGATATCGCGCTGGCGCTCGACCTGGCCCACAAGGCCGGCGTCGTCCATCGCGACATCAAGCCGCAGAACATCCTGGTCGACCGCGAGAACCAGCCCCACCTCACCGACTTCGGCCTGGCCAAGGTGAAGGGGCAGAAGGAAGACCTCGCCAACACGGTTCCCGGCAAGGTGTGGGGCACGCCGATCTACATGAGCCCCGAGCATGCGAAGGGGCTGGCCACGATCGACCACCGCGCCGACGTCTACTCGCTCGGCATCCTGCTCTACGAATCCATCGCCGGACGGCCGCCCTTCCGCAGCGACAAGCCGTCCGAGATCCTCGACAAGCTCGTCCACGAGCCGGCGCCGCCGGTGGGCAAGTTCGTCGATCCGTCGATGATGACGCCCCTCCAGCGGCAGCTCGAGCCCATCTGCCTGAAGGCGCTGTCGAAAGCGCCCGGCGACCGCTACGCGAGCGCGCAGGAGTTCGCGGCGGCGATCACGCGCTGCCTCGACGGCGAACGGGCCCAGGCGCCGCGGAAGAAGATGATGATCTGGGCCGGCGCGGCCGCCGCGCTGGTGCTCGCCGCCGTCGCGATCTTCGCCCTCAGCGGCTCGTCGACCGCGAAGGACTACGCGGCCGCCGACAAGCTGATGGACGAAGGCCGGCCCCACGAGGCGATCGCCGCCTACGACCGCGTCCTGGCCAAGAAACCCGACCACGAAGGCGCCCTGGCCGGCCGGCAATCGGCGCAGAAGAAGATCACCGACCAGCTCAACGCCGAGAAGCGGAGAGCGGCCGAAGAGGCGCGCCGCGAGGAGCGCGCCCGCTCCGACGCCAGCGAAGAAGAGCTGCGGAAACGGAACGAAGCGCAGAAGCGCGCGAGCGAGGAGGAAGCGCTCGCGCAGCAGGCCCGACTGATGGCCGAGAAGCGCGAGGCGGAAGAGCGCGCCCGGATCGCGCTCGAGGACAAGAAGAAGGCCGAGGACAAGCTCGTCGCCAAGCCCGAGCCGGCCCCGACGCCCGCTCCCGCGCCGACGCCGGCGCCGACTCCGGCGGCGACGCCGGCCCCGGTCCCCGCTCCGGCGCCCAACCCCGGCGCCGGCGCGCCGGCCGCGGTCGCCCCCACCGGCGAGCCCAAGATCCTCGAAGAGGGCGTGTTTCACTTCGAGGCCGAGGACTTCAGCGGCGGCGTGTCCCCGAAGACCGACATCGACTACTGGGACTCGACCGCCGGCAACAGCGGCCGCGCCTACCGGCCGACGTGCGACGTCGACATCGCCCCGATGCAGGAAGGCGGCTTCGCCGTCTACGACATCAATCCCAACGAGTGGCTCCACTACACGTTCACGGGGACGGGACGGTTCCAGGTGGAGATCCGCTATCAGAACCGCCAGAACCCGAACAACCCGCAGCCGCCGCCCGTCGTCCATCTCGAGATCGACGGCGTCAACGCGACCGGCGGCATTCCGTTGCCGGCCGGGACCGAGCGGCGCGGCTGGGGCACGGCGATCGGCTACATCCCCGCCCTTCCCGCGGGCCATCACGACATCAAGTTCTTCTTCGACACGCGGCTCGAGGGGCTCGACTGGTTCCGCCTGAAGTCGTTCATCCCCGCGCCCCCGCCGGACGCGAGCGCGCAGCGCGACGCGGAGAAGCTGATCCACGACGCGTTCAAGGCCGACTACGCCCGGAAGACGCCGTCCGACCTGCTCGCGCTCGCCAAGAAGCTCCAGGCGGAGGCGGCGAAGCCCCAGAAGGACCTCGCGGTCCACTACGGCCTCCTGTCGGAGTGCCGCGACGTCGCGGCGCAGGCGGGAGAAGCCGCCATCGCCCTCGCCGCGATCGACGAGCTCGACCGCCACTTCGTCGTCGACCTCCTCGCGCTCAAGGCCGAGGCGCTGGCCACGGCCCTGAAGGCGGCGAAGTCTTCGGACGCCGTCCGCTCGATCGCCGAGGCCTACGTCCCGCTCATCGATCAGCTGGTGGACCGCGACGACTACGAGGCGGCGCTGCTCCTCTGCCCCAAGGCGGAGACGGCGGCCAAGGGCTCGCAGAGCCCGAACCTCGTCACGCGCTTCCAGGCGCGGACCAAGGAAGTCACCGCGCTCCGCGACGAGTTCCGCAACCTGAAGGGCCAGATCAAGATCCTCGAGACCAACCCGGCCGACCCTGCCGCGAACCTCGCGGTCGGCCTCTACCGCTGCTTCGCGAAGGGCGACTGGGCGCACGGCGCGCCGATGCTCGCCAAGGGCTCCGACACCGCGATCGCCGCGCTGGGCCAGAAGGAGACCGCGACGCCGGCCGACACGACGTCGCAGGTCGCGCTCGCCGACGGCTGGCGCGAGGCGGGCGAGAAGAAGCTGGGCAACCTGAAGACCCGTCTCCTCTCGCGGGCGCTGCACTGGTACGAGAAGGCGCTGCCCGACATCCCCGGCCTGATGCGGGTGAAGATCGAGGGCCACGTCGAGTCGCTCACCAAGGCGGTGTACGGCGGCTCGGACGTCCTGCGCAAGAACCTGGTCTTCTGGATCGAGCCGGGTCGCGATCCGCAGGACCCCTACCGCGAGCACGTCTCCGGCAGCCGGGTCCAGAACAACGGCAGCACGATCGTGGATTCGGGCGGCAAGGCGATCCAGTTCAACATCGGCCAGCAGAACCGCGGCTGGATCGAGTACCCGACCGGCGACGCGGTGAAGAGCATCGACAAGGGCGGCGCGGTCTTCGCCTGGATCAAGACGGACATCCTCGACTACTGGGGCGGCATCGTGAACCGCGGCGGCGTGAACGACACCGGCGACGACTTCGGCCTCTGGGTCGCGCGCGGCAACGTGGGCGCCTGGTTCAACTACCCCGACAACCGCCGCCGCTTCACGTCGAAGGGCCTGATCCCCCCCGGCAAGTGGACGCTGATCGGCGTCTCGTGGGACGACCGCAACGCAGTGTTCTACATCGACGGCAAGGAAGAAGGCGTGACGGCGCTGACGCCCGCCGAGCTCCCGACGCGCCGCAATTCACGGATCTCGATCGGCAGCAACCCGCCCGGCGGCCACGACCCCTACAACGGCCTCGTGGGGTCGATCATGATCTACAACCGGCCGATCACCGCCCCGGAAGCCTCCCTGCTCTACGTCGGAACCAGACTGAAGTTCCGCTAGGCTAGCCGGCCATAAATCAAACCGTTTCGTTTATGGCTGGATCTGCCATAAATCAAACGGTTTGATTTATGGCTTGGCTGCCCTACGCAAGCCAGGGTTTGACGACCTTCCCCGCCACATCCGTCAGCCTGAAATCCCGGCCCATGAAGCGGTAGGTCAGCTTCTCGTGGTCCAGGCCGAACAGGTGGAGGAGCGTGGCGTGCAGGTCGTTGATGTGGACCGGGTCCTTCACGGCGTTCCAGCCGATCTCGTCCGTCGCGCCGTAGACCTGGCCGCCTTTGATGCCGCCGCCGGCCATCCAGATCGAGAAGCCGAACGGGTGGTGGTCGCGGCCGGTGACTTCCTTGAAGCCGGGGCGGTTTTCGCCGAGTGGCGTGCGGCCGAACTCGGCGGCCCAGACGACCAGCGTCTCGTCGAGCAGGCCGCGCTGCTTCAGGTCGCGGATCAGCGCCGCCGCGGGCTGGTCGGCCATGCCGGCGTTGAACGTCAGCTCGTTGTCGAGGTTCGAGTGGTGGTCCCAGGACGCGTGGATCAGGTTCACGAACCGGACGCCGCGCTCGACGAGGCGGCGCGCCAGCAGGCAGTTCGTCGCGAACGTGCGGTACTGGCTCGGGCCGCCGGTGCGGTCGCCCTTGAGCGGCGGATCGGGCCGGTCGATGCCGTACATCTGCCGGATATAGTCGGGCTCGCTCTTGAGGTCGATCAGCTCCGGCGCCGCGGCCTGCATGCGGAACGCGAGCTCGTAGTTCGCGATGCGGCTCGCGATCTCGGGATCGCCCACCGCCTGGAGCCGCGTCTGGTTGAGGTCGCGCAGCGCGTCGAGCCCCTCGCGCTGGAGCTCGGACGGGATGCCCGGGGGATTCGAGAGGTCGAGGACCGGATCGCCCTGGTTGCGGAACAGGACGCCGGAGTAGGTCGACGGGAGGAAGCCGCTCTGCCAGATCGTCGAGCCCGCGCTGTTGCCGCGGCCGGACGTCAGCACCACGTAGCCCGGCAGGTTCTGCGACGCGCTGCCCAGGCCGTAGGTCATCCACGACCCCATCGCCGGCAGCCCGAAGATCGGGCGGCCGCACTGCATCATCAGCTGGCCCGGATGGTGATTGAACTGGTCGGTGTGCATCGAGCGGACCAGGAGGACGTCGTCCGCGACGGAGCCGAGGTTGGGCAGCAGATCCGACAGCTCCATGCCGCACTCGCCGTGGCGCTGGAACTTCCGCTTCGAGCCCATGATCTTCACGGTGTCCTTCTGGATGAAGGCGAACCGGACGTTCTTGAGCATCGCCTCCGGCAGCTTCTGGCCGTCGAGCTCGTTGAGCTTCGGCTTCGGGTCGAAGAGATCGATCTGGCTGGGCGCGCCTTCGAGGAAGAACATGATGCAGTTCTTCGCCTTCGGCGCGAAATGGGGCGCGCGCGGCTGCAGCGGGTTGACGGCATCCTGGGCGAGAAGACCCTCGCGCGACAGCATCGAGCTCAGCCCGAGCAGGCCCAGGCCGCTCGCCGTCGACGTCAGGTAGTCGCGGCGCGTGAGCCGCCGCCGTTCGTCCGCAGGATGCATCGTCATTCCCTCGTCAGGAACTCGTCCAGGTTGAGCAGGATGCGCGTGACCGTGGTCCACGCGGCTTCCTCGGGCGTCTTGCCGGCCTTCTTGGTTTCCTCGGGGTGGCCGTTGTACCAGTCGGTGCTCGCGTTGAGCAGCTTGAGCAGGCGGTCGACCTCTTCCGCCGTCGGCGTGCGGGCCACGCACTTGCGGAACGCCTGCGCGATCAGCTCGCGGGCCCCCAGGTTCTCCTGGCCGAGGAGCCGCCCCGCGAACGCGCGCGCCGCCTCGGAGAACACCTCGTTGTTCAGCGCCGTGAGCGCCTGGAGCGGAGTGTTCGACGTCCGGCGCTGGACGCAGGTCGTGTTCGAGTCGGGGCAGTCGAAGTTGGTGAGCCCCGGATAGGGCGACGTCCGCTTGAAGTACGTGTACAGGCCGCGACGGTAGCGGTCGTCGCCTTCGCTGTTCTTCCACTTGAACGAGTTGGCGTACGTCAGCGCCGCGATGTCCGCCGGCATCGGCGGGAAGACGCTCGGACCGCCGACCTTCGTCGCGAGCAGGCCGCACACCGAGAGCGTGAGGTCGCGGACGATCTCGCCCTCGACGCGGAACCGGTTCTGGCGGTAGAGCAGGAAATTCTGGGGATCCTTGTCGGAGAGTTCCGGGCGGTGGCGCGACGACCGGCGGTAGGCCGCCGAGCCGACGATCGTCCGGATGAGCTCCTTCGGGCTCCACTTCAGCCGGATGAACTCGGTGGCCAGCCAGTCGAGCAGCTCGGGCTGGAGGGGCCGCTCGCCGCGGACGCCGAAGTCGTTCGACGTGCGCACCAGACCCTGGCCGAAGAGGTTCGCCCAGAAGTGGTTCACGGCCACGCGCGGGGTGATCGGGTTCTGGGGATCGACCAGCCACAGCGCCAGGTCGAGGCGATCGCCCGTCGCCCCGCGGGGCTTGAACGGATGGAGCGACGCGAGCGTGCCGGGCGCCACCGGTCCCAGCGGCTGGAGGAAGTCGCCGCGACGGAACATCCGGGTCTCCCGAGGATTCGTCGTCCGCTGCGAGACTACCCGGACCGTCATGTTCGGCGAGACGGGCTCGGCCTTCCGCTGGGCCGCGAGGTCCTTCACGATCTTCTCGGTCGCCGGCGAGGTCTTCGCGACCTCGTCGAGGATCCGCGACCGCTGCGCGTCGGTCCGCTGCTCGGGGACGGTCTTCAGGATCGCGCGGACGTCGTCGGCGATCTCCAGCGGCGCGTGGTCGCCGGTGATGGCGAAGAAGCGGAACCGGCCGAGCGTGTGCTGGTCGCCGTACTGCTGGTCAAGCGTGATCACGACCGGGACCTCGGGATCGATCGTCAGCGGCAGCTTCGTGCGGAACGTCGCGGAGTGTTCCTTCCCCACCTGCGGGACGATCGCCCATCCGCTCTTCGGATACCGGTCGACGGCCGCCTTCACCGGGAACTTGTCCTGGCTGAAATCCGCGGAGGCCTCGCCGAGCGGGACCGCCGTCACGTGCTCGACCTTGATGCCCGTCAGCACGAAGTTGCCGCCCGCGGCGCGGCCGGGGCCGCTCTTCGGCAGCGATTTGTCGGGCAGGACGTCGAGCCGGAACCCGGTGATCTCGGGCAGCGCGGTCTTCGTCGTCACGACGTACGACTCGGTCGCCGGATCGGCGCCGCCGGCCAGCCACGAGCCGTCCGACAGCTTCTTGAACGTCACCTCGCCGACCGGCTTGACGTCGACGATCTCCAGCGGATGGGCCCTGAAGCCGCTCCGCTCGTCCTCCGCGAGCAGCTTCCCGGTCCGCTCCTCCCAGGCCGGGACTTCGGCGGAGAGCGTCTCCTTCGCGACCGCGAGCTTCGCCTCGAGCGCCTTGATCCGCGCGTCGTGGTAGGCCTTGGCCCTCGCGTACGTCGCCACGGCCTCCTCGGAGATCGGCACGTCGGCGTTCGTCTCGTCGCCGTTGTTGAAGAACGCGAAGAGCTGGTAGTACTCCTGGTTCGAGATCTGATCGAACTTGTGGTTGTGGCACCGGGCGCAGCCGACGGTCAGCCCCAGCCACACGGTCGCCGTCGTCTCCGCGCGGTCGAACACGGCCTCGACGCGGAACTGCTCCTTGTCCGTGCCGCCTTCGGTGTTGGTCAGCGTCTGGCGGTGGAACGCGGTCGCCAGGATCTGCATCGGCGTCGCGACCGGCAGCAGGTCGCCGGCGAGCTGCTCGATGGTGAACCGGTCGAACGGCAGGTCGGCGTTGAGCGCGTCGATCACCCAGTTGCGGTAGCGCCACGCGTCGGGCCGGTTGTTGTCCTTCTCGTAGCCGTCGGAGTCGGCATAGCGCGCCTTGTCGAGCCAGTGGCGGCCCCACCGCTCGCCGAAATGGGGCGAGGCGAGCAGGCGGTCGACGAGCTTGTCATAGGCGTCGGGCGCGGCGTCGGCGACGAACGCATCGACCTCGTCGACGGTCGGCGGCAGGCCGAGGAGATCGTAGGACAGCCGCTTGATCAGCGTCGGCCGGTCGGCTTCCGGCGACGGCTCGATGCCCTCCTTCGCCAGGCGCGCGAGGATGAAGTTGTCGATGGGATTGCGCGCGTTGAGCGCGGGCGGCGGATCGCGACGCACGGGCTTCACGTACGCCCAGTGGAGCTCGGCCTTCGCCTCGCCGGCGGCGGCGTCGGGCCAGACGGCGCCCTGGTCGATCCACCGGCGGATCAGGTCGATCTTCGCGGCCGGGAGCGCCGGCGCCTTCTGGGGCATCCGGTTCTCGTCGTCCTTCTCGAGGAGCAGCTTGACGAGCAGGCTCTCCTTCGAGTTGCCCGGCACGATGTCCTTTCCGGTCACCCCGCCCTTCATCGCGAGCGACCGGGCATCGATGCGGAACTGGCCCTTGGGCTTTTCCGGCCCATGGCATTTCTTGCAGGATGCCGTGAAGATCGGCTGGATGTCGCGTATGAAGTCGACCTTGGACGGGTCGGCCTGCGGAGGGACGAAGAGGAGAAGAGCGAGAAGTGCGATGATGCGCGTCATGCCGGCCGTGCCCCCGCGGCTGGAGTCCAGGCGCCCGCTCCAACCTCCAGGATATCAGAATAACAAGGGCGGCAGCCCCAAAGTTGCGACACCGATAAAGTGGCGCAACTAAGGTTTTTCCCGATATTTTAAAAGAAATCGGATACTTTCCACATAGGGCTAGTAGAGGACCGGGAATAGGGCGCTGGGAGGTGAATTGTGCCGAACTCTGTTCTCGTGTCGTCGCTGGCCGGCTGGGTCCGTCAGGCCCTGACGCTCGGCCGCGAGCACTGCATCGACGTCCGCCGCCACGTCCGCATCCCCGGCGCCGGCCGCGTCGACCTCCTCACCGTCCGCCATGAAGCCGACCGGTTCGGGGTCGGGCTCTGGACGATCACCGACCGCGAGGGGGGCGACGGCGACATCGACGCGATGACGCGGCGGATTCACGCGTTCGAGGCCTGGTACTCGGAGCTCCTGGAGCGCGCCGAGTTCCAGGGGTTCAGTCCGGGCCACCGAATTTTCGTGTCTGGCAACATCGTGGCGCCCACGGTCCGGCGCACCCCGCTCGTGGATCTCCTGTCGACCCGCGGGTCGTCGATCACCTTCTGGACCTGGGGTCGGAGCGCTGCGGGATTCGAGGTCGCCCCGTTCTACGGCAAATGTCCGGCCCTCGCCTCGCCCCGGACGCAGATCAAGGACCTGCTCCCCCATCTCCCGTGGGAGGACCGCACCGCGACGGAACGGACTCCCTCAAAGAAGCCGATCTCCACCTAGCTTGGAACAAAAAAGACCGTCGTTTTTGTTCCAGAGACTACAGGTGGAGGCCGGTGTAGATGTGGCCCCAGCGGGTCACCATGATGCCGAGCATGTCGCGCAGGCCTTCGAGGCTCACCGGCTTGATGAAGTAGGAGTCCGCTCCGAGCGCGATCGCGCGGTCGAAGTCCTCCCGCAGCGGGGAGGACGACAAGATGAACACCACGAGCTTCGACAGCGCCGGACGGGTGCGGATCCACTTCAGGACCTCCCATCCGGACTTCCGCGGAAGGTGGAGGTCCAGCAGCAGGAGCGTCGGAAGCGGATGGGCCTCGCGATCGCGGTAGATCCCCCGCCCCGCCAGGTAGGCGATCGCCTCCTCTCCATCCTTCAGGATCCGGTTCGGGGCGGGCAGGGCGAGCTTGCGGAACGTCCACTGGAGCAGCTCTGCGTGGTCCGCATCGTCCTCCACCACCACCGTCGACAGGTGGACGATCGGCACCTCCGCCAGATCGAACGTCTTCGTCCGGAGCGCCCGGGCGCGCGCGCTCAGCTCTTGCTTTCGACTCCGGAGCACCCGGCTCCGCGCGACCACGTCGCGGCTCCGGCTGATCAGTTCCGCCGAAGTCTGGAGCAGCTTCCCCATCGAGGCGACGGCGAGGTCGGGATCGTTCTCGGCGGCAAGGACCTCGTCCGCGCCGCTCTCCCGCGCCAGCGCGTCGAGCTTGGGATCGAGATTCGTGATCATCGCCAGGAGCGGGACCTCGGGCGCGACCCCCTTGATGCGCACCACGAGGGCCATCTGGTCGGCATCCTCGATTCGGAGCACGACGGCGTCGTATCCCGCCTTCTGGAGCTCGCGGATCGCTTCCGAGAAGGTCTTGACGAACCGGGCCACCACCCGGGGGTCCTGGGCATGCGACGGCGCGCTCAGTCGGTCCAGGACCAGGATATGAGGGGGATCGCTCATTCGACGTCAAGCTAGACCGGCGGAGGCGCCAGTTCAAGAAAAGATTTAGGCGGACGGAAGGTCCAGCCAGAAGGTCGAGCCGTTGTTCAGCTGCGACTCGACGCCGACGCTCCCGCCCAGCCGCTCCACGGCGCGGCGGACGATCGCCAGCCCGATGCCGGTCCCCGGATATTCCTCGGCCCGGTTGAGGCGCTCGAAGATGCCGAAGATCCGCTCCTGATGCTCGGGGGCGATCCCGATGCCGTTGTCCTGGATGAAGATCCGGACGCGGTTCTTGGCCGTTTCCGCGCGGATCCGCACCACCGGCTGGACCCCGGCCGGGACGAACTTGGTGGCGTTCGAGATGAGATTCGAGAGGACCTGGACGAGCACCGGGCCGTGCGCCAGGACCCGCCCGAGGGGTTTTTCGATCTCGATGTTCGCGTGCCGCTCCTGCAGCTCGGCGGCCATCAGACGCAGCACCTCGTCGGTGGTCTGATCGAGATCGACGCTGAGGCGGCTGATCTCCGCCCGGTTGATGCGCGCATAGTCGAGCAGGTCGCGGATCAGGTCGTCCATCCTCTTGGCGCCGATGACGATCCGCTCCAGGTAATCCCGGCCCTGCTCGTCCACCGCGCCGGAGTAGTCCTCCCTCAACGCCTGGCAGAACCCCGTGATGGCGCGGAGCGGCGCGCGGAGGTCGTGGGCCACCGTGTAGGCGAAGCTGTTCGCCTCGCGGGTCGCCTCCTCCAGGAGCCGGGTGCGGTCCGAGACGCGCCGCTCCAGCTCGGCGTTGAGGATGCGCATCCGCGCCTCGATGTCCCTGCGCATCGCGATCTCGCGCTGCGCCTCATCGTAAAGGGCCGAGTAATCCCGGGCGAGCGCGATCCTCCCCCCCAGGTCCCGGACGAAGTAGATGTCTCCCAGATCGGACGGTGCCTTATCATTGCCCACCCCGAGCAGCAGGACTCCTGCGGCCCGGCCGTGCGCCCAGAGGGATGCGCGGATCAGGGATTGGACCTCCATCGACTGCAGGGCGCGGCGGGAGGCCTCCGAACCCGTGAGCCTGGCGACGTCCTCCGGGGACATCATGGGAAGAATCTCCCCTCGATTCTGGTTCAGGAACTCGCGGGGTCCCGGTCCGAAGGGCCCCGCCTCCACCACTTCGGGAAACGCGGCGTCGAGCAGCGTTTGACGGTTGGCATCCTGATGGACCCCCGCCATGCGATGAAGATTCGGACCGTCGAGAAGGTAGATGACCGCCCAATCGGTGATCCGACGAACGGCGAGACGGGCCACGCCGGGAAGCGTCTCGCGGAGGTCGAAGGACGAGTTCAGGATCGAGCTGGCGTCGGCCAGGAACCGCGCGCGACGTTCCTGGACTTCCGCGACCTTCAGGGCCGCCTCGGTGTTCCTCTGGTCGATCCAGGCCCGGACATTCCGGATCTCCGCGCTCATCCGGGCCGTGTCGGCCACCACTTTCGCCAGCTCCAGCCGCGACCGCATCGCCGAGCTGAGGGTGTTGTTCTCGCGGCGGCCGAGCGCCTGATTGAACGCATCGGGGTGGAAGACGGAGGACGCCGAAGCGTGGTCGGTAGCGCGGCTTCCCACGTCCTTCAGGATTCCCCGGACGCCGATGATGCGGCCATACCGGTCCAGGCGGGGCGAAACGCGCACGAGGTAGGAATGATGATTCAATTGAAAGGTATAATCGGCGGGCTTCCCCCGAAGGGCCCCGGCATGGGGGGGATACCACAAGATTCCCCGCCGGTTTCGGTGGGCCTTCACCACGTCCCCGACCTCGGGAAGGGACTTGACGGGGCCCCGGGGCAGGCGGGTGAACCCGACGATTTCCAGTTTCCGGTTGGTCCGCCACGTCGCGATCGTCTGGACCGTTCCGGTCTTTTTTGAACGCTCGGGATGGGGCTTCCCTCTGCGGGCCGGGCAGGTGGAACTCAAGTTGCGCATGCCGCCTCGGGTTAGGCTTCGATTGTAATCATCGGTATTCCGCCGACAAGGACATTTTGCTTGCGGCGACATATTGGTTTTGGTGCCATAGGGGGCGGATGACCCGTTCGGAGTGCGGACCCCCCCCCGCGCGGTAGTTCAGACTGGAGGGAGGCCATGGCCTCCAAACGAGCAACCCCCGACGCCCGTTCCCGTTCCGCGGGCGTCGGCCAGAAGTTTCCCATCGTCTGCATCGGCGCCTCGGCGGGCGGGCTGGACGCCTTCAGCCACCTCCTGGAGCACCTGACGCCGACGACGGGAATGGCCTACGTCATCATCCAGCACCTGGACCCGACCCATCCCAGCGTCCTGCCCCCTCTGCTGGCGAAGAAGTCCCCCTTGCCGGTGGCGGAGGCGAAACACGACGTCCGGGTCCAGCGCGATCGGGTCTACGTGATCCCGCCCGACACCGTCATGACCCTGACGAAGGGCGCTCTCCGGCTGGCCAGCCGCGCCTCCCAGAAGAAGTTCATGCCCATCGATAGTTTCATGCAGTCGCTGGCCGAGGAGCAAGGGAACCTCGCGATCGGTGTCATCCTGTCGGGCACCGCGACGGACGGCACGGTGGGGCTCGAAGCGATCAAGGCCGCGGGCGGCATCACCTTCGCCCAGGACGAGAAGTCCGCGCAGTACACGGGGATGCCCCACAGCGCGGCCGCCTCAGGCTGCATCGATTTCATCCTCCCGCCGGCCGACATCGCGCGGGAACTGGTCAAGCTCAGCCGCCAACCCATCCTCGCCAAGGCGGCGACGACCGGGGTTGCCGGAAGCGTGAACCAGTTCGAGAAGGTGTTCCAGCTGCTCCGGAAGGGGACGGGCCTGGACTTCACCTCCTACAAGCGGACCACCATCCGCCGCCGGATCGCACGGCGGATGACGCTCCATCGGTTCACGGCCATCGAGAACTACATCGCCTTCCTCCAGAAGACCCCGGCGGAGGTCGATGCGCTTTCCCAGGATCTGCTGATCAAGGTCACCACCTTCTTCCGGGACGCGGAGGCCTTCGACGCGCTCCGGAAGAAGATCTTCCCCGCCCTGCTGAAGCACAAGAAACGGGACGATACGGTCCGGATCTGGATTCCGGGCTGCTCCACCGGCGAAGAGGTCTATTCGATCGGCATCACGCTGATCGAGACCGTCGCCGAGACGGCGCCCGGCCTCCACTGCCAGATCTTCGCGACCGACATCAGCGAAGCGGCGGTCGACCGCGCGCGGAGCGGCTTCTACACCGACAACATCAGGCAGGACATCTCGCCGGAACGGCTGAAGAAGTACTTCACCAAGACCGCCGAAGGGTATCGCATCGGGAAAGCCGTGCGGGACATCTGCATCTTCGCGAGGCAGGACCTCACGAAGGACCCGCCCTTCTCGAAGCTCGATCTCATCAGCTGCCGCAACGTGCTGATCTACATGGGGTCGGACCTCCAGAAGCGGATCATCCCGATCTTTCACTACGCGCTTCGGCCCGGCGGCTACCTCATGCTCGGCAGCGCCGAGTCGACCGGGAGCTTCACCAATCTGTTCACCCTGGTCGAGAAGAAGGGCAAGATCTACGGCAAGAAGCAGCTTGAGGTCGAACCCCGTCTGGACTATTCAAGCCTGACTCCCACCCGCCCGACCCCTCCGGTCGAAAGGAAAGGAACGAAGGCCGAAGTTCCCTCCAGCGAAGTCGACCTCTTCAAGGAAGCGGACAAGATCACGCTCACCCGGTTCGCCCCCGCGGGCGTCCTGCTCAACGACGAGATGGAAGTGATCCAGTTCCGCGGCCATACGGCCCCCTATTTGGAGAACGCCCCCGGGAAGCCGACGGTCCACGTCCTGGAGCTTGTCCGGGAGGACCTGGTGTTCGAGCTCAAGACGACATGCGACCGGGCCCTCAGGCAGGGCGTCATGACCCGATCCCACCCCGTCGAAGTCCGCCACAACGGCCACGTCCGCCTGGTGGCGATCGAGGTCGTGCCGATCAAGTCCTCCTTATCGCACAAGCCGTTCCTGCTCGCGGTGTTCAGCGAACTGTCCGTCACCAAGGTAAGATCGGGGAAGACCGGGACCGTCTCCTCCAAGGAGGAGTCGCGGCTCCTGGGGCAGCTCCGGAGGGAGCTCAACGCCGTCCGCGAGGAACTCCAGTCCGTCATCGAGGAGCAGGAGGCGGCGCAGGAGGAGTTCAAGTCGGCGAACGAGGAGATCCTGTCGAGCAACGAGGAGCTCCAGAGCACGAACGAGGAGCTCGAGACCGCCAAGGAAGAGCTCCAGTCCGCCAACGAGGAGCTCACCACGCTCAACGAGGAACTCCTGACCCGGAACACCGAGCTCGGCCAGCTCAACAGCGACATCACCAATCTGCTCTCCAGCATCAGCGTCCCCATCCTGATGCTCTCGCAGGATCTCCGCATCCGCCGGTTCACTCCGGTGGCGGGCGCGCTGCTCAATCTGATCCCCGGCGACTTGGGACGGCCGCTGACGGACATCAATCCCAACCTCGACCTCCCCAAGCTGGATCAGATGGTGACCGAGGTCATCGACTCGATGATGTCCAAGGAGCGCGAGGTCCGCTCCAAGGACGGCCGATGGTACTCGCTCCGGATCCGCCCCTACCGGACGATCGACAACAAGATCGATGGCGCGACGCTCATGTTCCTGGACATCGACGCGCTCAAGCGGAGCCAGCAGGCCGAGGCCGTCGTCGAGGTGATCCGCGAACCGGTCGTGGTGCTCGACGGCAAGATGCGGGTCAAGAACGCGAACCGGGCCTACTACAAGTTTTTCAACGCGGTCGAGCACGATGTCCTGAACAAGCCGATCTACGAGCTCGGCAACGGCCAGTGGAACGTTCCAGCCCTGCGGACCCTCCTGGAAGAGGTGCTTCCGAAGCGGACGTCGGTGGAGGATTTCAAAGTGGAACACACGTTCCCCACCATCGGGCGGCGGACCCTGCTCGTGAACGCCCGCCGGCTGAAGGCCGACCACGACGACGACCAGCTGATCCTGGTCGCGATGCAGGACGTGACGGGCCACCTGGCGGACGACGGCAAAGGATAGCGAGCCCCGGTCGGTTCTTCCATAACGGGCGGATTTCGCGACGGCTCACCCTTTCGAGGGAGGCCCCATGCGCGGACACGGGATCGTGGTCATCGGGACGTCGGCGGGGGGCGTGGCCGCTCTCCAGGAGATCTTCCGCGGGCTGCCCCGGGAACTTCCCGCCTCGATCTTCGTGGTCATGCACATGTCCCCTCACGCCCAATCCTTCCTTCCGAAGGTGGTCGGCCGGCCGGGCGGGATGCCGACGCGCCTGGTCCATCGGTCCACGAAATTCGAGCCCGGGCACGTGTACATCGCCCCCCCCGACCACCACCTGATCCTGACCCGGACCGAAGCGCAGGTGAATCGCGGCCCGCGCGAGAACTGGCACCGTCCGTCGATCGACGTGCTCTTCCGGTCCGCCGCGCAGTCGTTCGGCCCCCGGGTCATCGGCGTCGTGCTGACGGGCTTCCTGGACGACGGTTCGGCGGGCCTGGCGGCGATCCGGCACGAGGGAGGAGTCACGATTGTTCAGGATCCCAACGACGCCCTCTATCCGGACATGCCATTGAACGCTCTCCAGGCCGTCAAGGTCGATCATTGCGTTCCCCTCTCGGAGATCGCGTCGACGCTCATCCGGGTCGTGGACCTGCCGAGCGGAGAACGCCCGAAGGAGAAGGTTTCCGAGGAGGTCGCGATCGAGACGGCGATCGCGAAAGAGAGTATGAACGGACGAGATGCCCTGGAAAAGATCGGACGGCCCTCGACGTTCACCTGCCCCGAATGCCAGGGGCCGCTGTGGGAGCTCCGGGACGGGGAGCTGCTGAGGTTCCGCTGCCAGGTCGGCCACGCGTTCAGCGCCGATTCGATGCTCACCGCGCAGCAGGACGTGGTGGAGCGGTCCCTCTGGGTGGCGCTCGGCGCGATCCAGTCCCGGGTGGCGCTGTGGGATCGGGTCGCCGAGCGGATGCAGAGCCCCCATCTCCGGGATCTGGCGGAGTTCTACCGCGAGAAGAAGACGGACGCGGAGCGGGACCTGAACCAGCTTCGCGCCATCCTGACGCGGAACGGAACGCACGGGAAGGCTAGAGGCCGGCGCGAAGAATCTCCGCGACCGGCTTTCGAAGAAGCCGTCGCGTCGGCAGCCAGGAGGCCGCGAGCCCGGCGGCTGCGCACACGAGGAAGGTCGCCGCAAAGGTAAGCCACGGCAGGGTGAACGCGACCGGGATCTCCATCAAGAGCGCCGCCTGGACGACGAAGAGCCACGCGAGCAGGAAGCCCATCCCGCCGCCCAGCAGGCCGCTCGAGACCGTCAGCGTGACCGCCTCCGCCGCGAACATGCGGAACAGGTGGCCTCGGCGCAGCCCGACGGCTTTCAGCACGCCCACCTCCCACCGGCGCTCGATCACCGCGGTCGCCATCGACGCCACCAGCCCGAAGAGCGCGATCGTCACCGCGACGCCGAGGAGCATCGCGAACAGGATCTGCGTCGCCCAGTAGAGGACCACCGCCTCCTGCTTCTCCTCCGCCGCGCACTCGACGCCCAGCCGATGCTGGAGCGCCAGCCGCTCCCGGACCGCCGTGGCGGCCTTCCGCGCGTCGCCCTTCGTCCGCACGAGCGCGAAGCCGTCGAACGCCTCGCGCGGCGCCGGCTTCGTCATCCGGTCGAACGTGCGGCGCGACAGCAGCAGCCCCGCGCCCTGCGCGTTGCCGGCTCGGGCGCGGAAGTTCGGGAAGCCGGGCAGGCTCGAGACCACCGCCGCGACGCGGACCCGGAGGTCCTGCTTCTCCGACCCGAGACGGAACGAGAGGTTGATCAGGCTGCCCTTCTGGATGTCCAGAAAGCGCGCCATCGAGAGGCTCACGATCGTCGGCGCCGTCTCCCCTTCCCCCTGGTCGTCCTTCATGAGCTGGAACGAGCCGATCTCGCCCTCGTGGAACTGGATCATCGACGGGTCCATCGTGTCGCCGAGCGACGGATCGACGCCGAACGGCACCACCCACAGGTGCTTCATCCCCACCAGGTCCGACGCGACCACGTCGTACGCGATCCCCTCCGCCGAGCGCCCGCGCAGATGGAGCGCGTTCGCGACTTCGGCGACGCCGTCGATCCTCCGAAGGTCGGAGTCCACCCCGTCCTCCTTGGGATCGTGCAGCGAGATCCGCAGGTCGGAGCCGACCTTCCGCTCGATGAACGAGAGCGACGTCCGGCTGAAGAGCGCGACGAGGCTGGAGAGGAAGAGCACGAACGACACCGAGAGGGCGAACATCATCGAGGTCGTCACGTTGCGCCGCCGGTGGCGCCCGAGGTTGCGGCCCGCGAGTTCCGCCGACGGTCCGAAGAAGCCGCCGAGGATGAAGAGCACGACGCGCTCGACCAGCGGGCCCGCCGCGACCGCGATCATCGTGAAGCCGATCAGGATCACGACGAGCAGTCCGAGCGCCACGCCGCCGATCAGCGACGGATCGCCCGAGAGCACCGCGTTGGGGAGCAGGAAGAAGACGGTCCCGGAGATCGCCGAAAGCGCGACCCCGGCGAGCAGGAGCGGACGGCTGAGGCTCCCTTCGGCGGCGGTCGGCACGATCTGGCCGCGGCGCATCGGATCGAGCGCGTCGACGATGCGCCACCGGGTCGACCGGATCGCGGGAAGGATCGCGCTTACGAGCGACACGGCCGCGCCGGCGCCCAGGCAGAACCGCACGGTCGAGCCCGAGAGCTCCAGCGCGATCGAGCCCGCGCCGCCGCCCATCGCGAGCCCCGCCAGCGCCAGGATGGCGCGCGCGAAGAGGAGCCCCGCGAAGACGCCGGGGACGACGCCCATCAGGCAGAGCGCCGTCGACTCGGCGATCACGAGCGCGAAGATGTGGCGCCGCTTCGCGCCGATCGTCCGCAGGATCGCGTGCTCCCGGATCCGCTCCTCGACGCTCACGCTGATCAGCGAGTAGATGAGGAGCGCCGTGATGGCGAGCGCGACGAGCGCGAAGATGCCGAAGACGGCGCGGAGCGGGCCGCTCACCTGCTCGAAGTGGGTGATCGCCTCGGCCTTGGGGAGCGAGATGGCGTAGTCGCGGCCCAGGTCCTCCGCGATGGCCTCGCCCGCCGACTTGAGCGAGAGCACGCTCTTGCGGAGGTCGCGCGCGTCGTAGTAGGTCTTCGGATCGCGGAACGCGCCCGCCAGGAAGTGGACGCCGCGGGACTCGACCAGCGCCTGCCGCGCGGTCTCGAGGTCCATCACGGCGAAGTCCTTGAGGTGCTGCGGGAAGACCAGCTGCCGTTCGATCGCCGGCCCCCGTTTCACGGTCACGTCGCCGATGGTGAACGTGTCGTCTTTGATCTGCTTCGCCAGCGACTCCGACAGCGCGCACGTCCCCGGCGCCAGGTCGGGCCACGGCGTGAAGCCGTCGATGCTCAGCTCCTTCTCGCGCGCGGGATCGATGCCGACGATCACCGCGAAGTGGCCGCCCGCGACGGGCCGGACGCCCATCAGCCGCGGCGAGAGCCCCTTCAGGTGGGGATTCGACGCGGTCCGCTTCTCGACCAGCGCGGCGTCGAACGATTCCGGCCGGAACCAATCGGACCCTTCGCGGCGGATGACGATGTCCGCCTTCCCCGCGTGGAGCGAGACGAGGTCGACGTAGGAGACGGCGACCGACTCGAGGCCGACGTGGACGGCGGTCAGGAGCGCGAGCGTGCAGAAGACGCCGAGGATGCCCATGGCGGCCCGGGTCTTCCGCCGCGCGAAGTTGCGCAGGACGTAGGTGAGGATCATGCGACGGTGGCGGCGTCCGATTCGATCTTTCCGTCCCGCAGCCGGACGACGCGCGAGCTGATCGCCGCGACGGCCGCGTCGTGGGTCGCCACGAGGAGCGTGACCTTCTCCTCCTTGTTGAGCTTCTGGAGGAGGCCGAGGATCTCCTTGCCGGTGGCGGTGTCGAGGTCGCCGGTGGGCTCGTCGAGCAGGACGAGCGCGGGGTCGTTCGCGAGGGCCCGGGCGATGGCGACGCGCTGCTGCTCGCCGCCCGAAAGCTCGGACGGCTTGTGGTCGGCGCGGTCGCCCAGCCCCACCCGCGCGAGGAGCGTCGCGGCCCGCTCGCGCCGCTCCGACTTCGACTTCCCCCGGAACTGCATGGGGGTCTCCACGTTCTCGCGCGCGGTGAGCGTCGGGATCAGGTTGTAGAACTGGAACACGTAGCCCAGCCGATCGCGCCGCAGGTCGGTCAGCTCGTCGTCCGACAGCCGGGAGATCTCGACGCCGTCGACCCAGACGGCGCCGCGCGACGGGACGTCGATGCCGCCCACCAGGTTGAGCAGCGTCGTCTTCCCGCACCCCGAGGGGCCCATGACGGCGACGAACTCCCCGCGGGCGACGGTGAAGTCGACCCCGCGGAGCGCTCCGACGGCGTTGGACCCCAGGACGAACGACTTGTGGAGGTTTTCAGCCCGGACGGCGGTGGTGGCGGTTTCAGTCATGCCCCGGATACCGCCGTCCCCCTGCCCCGGTTTCACAGGAACAAAAACGACCGTCGTTTTTGTTCCAGGGCACGGGGAACAAAAAAGAAGGTCGTTTTTGTTCCAAACGACGGTACATTTTGTTCCTGTGGATACCGCGCTGAGCGCCCATCGATTCCAGTTCGCGTTCACGATCACGTACCACTACCTGTTCCCCCAGCTCACGATGGGGTTGGCGCTCCTGATCGTCCTCCTCAAGGGGCTCGGGCTCCGCACGGGCAACGCCCAGTACGACGCCGGCGCGCGGTTCTGGGGGCGCCTCTTCGCCCTCAACTTCGTGATGGGGGTCGTGACCGGCATCCCGATGGAGTTCCAGTTCGGCACCAACTGGTCGGCCTTCTCGAAGGCCGCAGGGGGCGTGATCGGCCAGACCCTCGCCATGGAGGGCGTCTTCTCGTTCTTCCTCGAGTCGGCCTTCCTCGGCCTCGTCCTCTTCGGCGAGAAAAAGCTCGGCCCCCGCGGCCACTTCGCCGCGACGTTCCTGCTGTTCCTCGGCACCTGGCTCTCGGGGTTCTTCATCGTCGCCACCAACGCGTGGATGCAGCACCCGGTCGGCCACGCGGTGAACCCCGACGGCTCGCTCCGGCTCGACAGCCTCGGCGCGGTCCTCGCCAACCCATGGCTCGGCTGGCAGTACCTCCACACGATGTTCGGCTCGGTCGTGACCGCGTCGATCGTGATGGCGTCGATCGGCGCCTTCTACCTGCTGGCCCGGCGCCACGAGGAGCACGGCCGGATCTTCGTGCGCCTCGGCGTCGCGATCGGCCTCCCGGCGACGCTCCTCGTCGCCTTCCCGACCGGCGACTCGCAGGCCAAGAACGTCGCGATCCACCAGCCCGTCACGTTCGCCGCGATGGAAGGGCTTTTCCGGACCCAGCGGGGCGCCGACCTCGCCCTCATCGGCCAGCCCGACGTCGAGAACATGAAGCTCGACAACCCCCTCGAAGTCCCCCGCGTCCTCAGCTTCCTCACCCATCGCCGCTGGCACGCCGAGATCAAAGGGCTCGAGGCCTTCCCGCGCGAGCAGTGGCCCCAGAACATCCCGCTGCTCTACTACTGCTATCACATCATGGTCGGCCTGGGCACCGTCTTCATCGCCGTCATGTCCCTCGCCGGCTTCCTCCTCTGGCGGCGGAAGCTGTTCGACACGCGCGCGCTGCTCTGGGTCCTGATGTTCCTCCTCCCGTTCCCCTACATCGCCAACACGTGCGGATGGCTGACCGCCGAGCTGGGCCGCCAGCCGTGGCTGGTCCACGGCCTCCTGCTCACCCGCGCGGGCGCGTCGGCCCACGTCTCCGCCGGCAACGCCCTCTTCACCCTCCTCGGGTTCATGGGCCTTTACTCCGCGCTCAGCGCCCTCTTCCTCGTCCTGGTCCTGAAGAAGATCCAGAAGGGGCCGGAGTGATGGAGACGCTCTGGTTCTGTCTCGTCGCCTTCTCGCTGACGGCGTACGTCGTCCTCGACGGCTTCGACCTCGGCGCCGGCATGGTCCACTTCTTCGTCGCCCGCACCGACGCCGAACGGGCGACGGTCCTGCGGACGATCGGCCCCGTCTGGGACGGCAACGAGGTGTGGCTGATCGCGACCGGCGGCACCCTGTTCGCCGTCTTCCCGACGCTCTACGCGACGGCGTTCAGCGGCTTCTACCTCCCGCTCATGATGGTGCTCTGGCTCCTGCTCGGCCGCGCGATCGCGATCGAGCTCCGCCACCAGATCGACAGCCCGCTCTGGAAGCCGGCGTGGGACGTCATCTTCGCCCTCTCGAGCGGCGCCCTCGCCCTCTTCTTCGGCGTCGCGCTCGGCAACGTCGCCCGCGGCGTCCCGATCGGCCCCGACGGCACCTTCTTCGAGCCGCTTTGGACCGACTTCTCGTCCACCCGAGCGACCGGCATCCTCGACCCCTACACGATCCTCGCCGGGATCACCGCGACGGTCGCGCTCGCCCTTCACGGCGCGCTCTGGGTCGCGAAGAAGACCGAGGGCCTCCTCCGCAAGCGCGCCGTCGATGCGGCGAACGTCCTGGGATGGGCGACGCTCCTCGCCACGGTCGCGGTGACGATCTGGACCCGCAGCGTTCAGCCCCACATGGCGGCGCGATTCTCCGACCACCCGTGGGGTTTCCTCTTCCCGCTGATCGCGGGCGTCGGACTGATCGCTGCGATGTCGCTCCGGAAGCGAGGCCTCGCCCCGTTCGTGGGATCGAGCGTCTATCTCGCCGGCATGCTGGCGTCGGTGGCGTTCAGCATCTTTCCGTTCGTGCTGCCGTCGAGCGTCGATCCGTCGCGCGGCCTGACCGCGCAGGCGGCCGCGGCGGACGGCCACGCGCTCCGGATCGCGCTGGCATGGTGGCTCCCGGGAATGGCACTCGCGTCGGCCTACACCGGATTCGTCTACTGGAAGTTCCGCGGGAAGGTCGACGCGACCGGCGAGACCTACTAGAACTTCTTCCGGACCGAGGTGGCGGTCCGGTCCTTCACTTCCGGGAAGATCAGGCTCAGAATCTCCAGCTCACCCGACGGCGCCACCTGGGCGACCCGCACCGGCCGCTCGATCCGGCTGATGCCGGAGGGGACCGTCGCCATCAGGTCGTGGCCATGCGGATTCCCGTACGCATAATGATAGAAGAAGTGCCTCGGATGGACGCCGTGGACCATGTACGCCCACGGCACCGGCCACACCGGAAGGTTGTAGTCGATCCGAAGCCCCCCGTCGCCGAGGTCGAGGATCTCGCCGCTCACCACCGGCAGGGGCTTCGTCGACGACGGGTCCCGGAGAGAGCACTCCCCGCCGCCCGCCTTGCGGTCCTGGCGCCGCCGTTCCGTGCGGAGCGACGGCAGGAGCCGGACTTTCCGGCCGAGCAGCGCCTGGCAGCCGTGGATCTTCTCGTTGAGCTGGTCGCGGCTCGGCGGCCGCGGCAGCCAGTCGTTCGCCCCGTTCAACAGCGCCGCGTGAAGCGGTCCGTCTTGGCCCTCCTTCGCGCACACGAGGATCACCGCGTCGCGCAGGCCGGCGTCCGCCCTCATCCTCTCCAGCGCCCGGCTCGACTCCTCGAGATCCAGGATGATCACCGTGACGTTCCGTTCGGCTTTGGCGATATCCGCCGCGTCGGCCGGCGACGGACGCTCGATCACCTCGTGCCCTTCGGACTGCAGCGCGTTGGAGACGAAGATCCGGAGCGGATCGTCGCTGACGGCCACCAGGACGTGGGCCCGCGGGATCATCAGGTACCGCGCGGTCGTCGACGCGACGTGGACGACGCGCGTCACGCGGGTGGTCGACATCGATCCATGGGCGTCCGGCGGCGCCACCTGCGCGAAATACTCCTGGGCTTCGCGCATCGACTCGGCGAGGCGCCGGTCGCGGATCACGACCTCGGGATACGCGGCGGCGCGCAGCCGGTCGAGGTTGCCCGAGGTGATCGTCGTCCCGGCCGGGAACGCGAGCTCGCCGTCGACCCCGCGCAGGTCGTCCATGACCATGTCGCCGATCGCCACTTCCCGGGGCGCGACGCGCTCGATCCCCAGCGCCTTGCGGACCATGCGGGCGTCCTCTTCGAATTCGAGCAGGCAGAGGGTGCGGATGCCGGACGCATGGAGCGCCTTGGCGTGGGACAAGGTGATGACGTCGCCCGCGGAAAACAGCTTCATGCCCGACGGGTGGTAGATCGCGGTTTCCACCACGATCTCCCCAAGCCGGGCGACTTCCTGCCGGACGAATTCGGCGGTGAGTTCCTTCATGCGCGACCCGCTGCATGAAGTATACCGTGGAACAAAAAAGACCGTCGTTTTTGTTCCCCATCTGGCATGGGGAACAAAAACGACGGTCTTTTTTGTTCCTGTTCCAGGGGGCAAAAAAAATCCCACCGGGCTTGGAGGCCCGATGGGATTCCTGGGTTCGAACGGGGTTACTTCTTCTTCTTCTTCTCGGGCTGGGAGCCGGCGACCAGCTTGTCGTAGGCCGCCGCCTTGTCCTTGTCGAGCGCTTCCTTCACCTTGTTGATCGTCTCATTGCGGCCGATCGTGATGTAGCCTTCCAGGGCCTTCCGGTCCGTGCCGTTCTCCTTGGCGCGGGCCTTCGACTCCTGCTCGTTCTTCGCCGCCATCGTGTAGATGTCCGTGATCTTCTTCAGCTCGTCGTCGGTCGGCTTGACCTTCTCCTTCACCTGATCCAGGGTGGGCAGTCCATACGGACCCCCGGCGTCGGCCTTCTTGTCCTGGGCCAGGGCCATCCCGGCCAGCGCGAACGCCGCAACGATCGCCAGAACGCTCTTCCGCTCCATGGTTTCCTCCTGTATAAGGGACGTTATCTAACAAACACCCCCCGCCCGAAATGGTTGCGGCGGTTCTCCAGATGGAGGAAGGACGACCATGACCCGCACGCTGCTCCTGTCGCTGTTCCTTGCCGGCGCCGCCTACGCCCAGGAGAAATCCAAGATCCTGATCGTCGACGGCCAGAACAACCACGACTACAAGAAGATGACCCCGTTCATGAAGGATCAGCTCGAGAAGTCCGGGCTGTTCACGGTCGACGTCTCCACCACCCCGCCGGCGGCGCCCCGGAAGCCGCTGAACGAAACCCCCGAGCAGCTGGCGGAGCGCGAGAAGAAGACCGCCGACCTCACCGAGCAGTGGACGAAGTGGCGCCCGAGCTTCAAGGACTACAAGGTCGTCCTGAGCAACTACAACGGCCAGCGGTGGCCCGACGAGGTCGAGAAGGCGTTCGACGAGTTCGTGAAGAACGGCGGCGGCGTCTACGTCGTCCACGCGGCGAACAACGCGTTCGAGAACTGGACGGAATACGACCAGATGATCGGGCTGGGATGGCGCGGCTCGAAGTACGGGGCGCGCGTCTACTACGACGACGCCGGGGCGCTCCAGAAGTCCAATGCGGGCGAAGGCCCCGGCGCCGGCCACGGCGCCCAGCACGAGTTCAAGATCACCGTCCGCGACCCCGAGCACCCGATCATGCAGGGAATCCCGAAGCTCTGGCTCCACGCGAGCGACGAGCTCTATCACGGCCAGCGCGGGCCGGCCGAGCGGATGCTCATCCTCGCCTCCGCGTTCGATGACCGCTCCAAGGGCGGCACCGGCGTCCACGAGCCGATGATGTGGGTGATCCCCTACGGCCAGGGCAAGGTCGTCACCAACGTCATGGGCCACGAGAACGGCAAGTCCGTCCAGTGCGTGGGCTTCGTCACCCTGATGCTCCGCTCCTGCGAGTGGCTCGCGACCGGCAAAGTGACGGTCCCGGTCCCCGCAAACTTTCCCACCGAAGATAAGTCCAGCGTGGTTGGGAAGTAGCTCGGGATGTATTTAGCCTACAACACCAACGGCCTCGCCCATCATCGGCTTGAGGACGCCTTCCGCCTGCTTGCCGACCTGGGCTACGGCGGCGTCGCCCTGACGCCCGACGTCGGCCATCTCGACCCCTTCAAGACCGAGGAGCGCGACTGGGAGAAGGCGCGCGGGCAGCTCGACGCCCTGGGGCTGAAGTGCGTCCTCGAGACCGGCGCCCGGTACGTGCTCGACCCGCGCCGCAAGCACCGGCCCAACCTGCTGGCGCCCGACCCCGGCGACGCCATCCGGCGGCTCAACTTCTACCGGCGCTGCCTCAAGATGGCCCGCATCCTGGGCGCGCCGCTGATCTCGATCTGGAGCGGCCCCCTGGAGCCCGGCGACGATCCCGAGGCCGCGTTCGAACGGCTGGTCGAGCGGCTTCCCAAGCTCCTCGACGAGGCGCGCGACGCCGGCGTCGCGGTCTGCTTCGAGCCCGAGCCCGGCCACCTGATCGACGGCCACGCGAAGTACCGCGAGCTCCGAAAGCGACTCCAGCGCGACGACCTCATGACCACCATCGACATCGGCCATCTGATCGTCACGGAGCCCGGCGCGCCGCAGGACCACCTCGCCGAGTTCGCGCCGTCGCTCCGCAACGTCCAGGTCGACGACGCCCGCCGCGGCGTCCACGAGCACCTCGTCCCGGGCACGGGAGAGATCGACTTCGCGCCCGTCTTCCGCGAGCTGCGGCGCCTGAAGTACTCGGGCCCCGTCGGCCTCGAGCTCTCGCGCGACAGCCACCGCGCCGCCGAAGTCGCGGAGCTGTCGTACAAGATGCTGGCGCCGATGTTGAACGCGCGTTAGATTGCAGCGCTCGCGGTTACAACTGACGTTGGAGACGGATGGCCCTTCTGTTCAGGACAACTTTGATGCTTTCCCTCCTTCTGGCCGCGACCCTGGCGCTCTCCCCCGCCGGTGACGACGACCTGATCTGGGTCGAAGGCGAAGCCGCAAAGACCAAGGACGTCGGCCCCCTCCACGGCTGGTACAACAGCATCAAGAAGGACCTGCTCTCCGGCGGCGACTGGGTCTCCAATTTCTCCGGCAAGGACGGCCTCGTCACCTACGACGTCGAGGTGAAGAAGTCGGCGACCTACACGCTGTGGGTCCGCGCCAATCCCATCGGGGCCGCGCTCGCCTGGAAGGTCGCGGACGGGGAGTGGAAGGAGATCGACACCCAGCGCGTCGTCGACCAGGTCAACCTCGCGTCCGACAGCCGCCCCGACATGCGCTTCATCGCCTGGATGAAGGCCGGCCCCGTCGAGCTCAAGGCCGGAACGGTGTCGATCGCGTTCAAGATGCACTCCGGGAACCAGCACCACGGCGGCCTCGACTGCTTCTGCCTGACGACGAAGCCCTTCACGCCCAACGGCGCCCGCAAGCCCGGCCAGAAGCTCGGGTTCGCCGACCCCGGCACCTGGGCGTTCGAGCCCGACGACGACGAGTTCAGCCCCAACGCGCTGCTCGACCTCCGCGGCCTGAACGAGAAGGTCGCCGGCGAGTCGGGCTTCGTCCAGCGGACGCCGTCCGGCGACTTCTCCCTGGGCAACGGCCAGCCCGTGCGCTTCTGGGCGGTCAACACCAACGGCGGCCCGTCGCCCGAGCTGGAGGAGATCCGCAAGCACGCGCGGTTCCTCGCCAAGCGGGGCGTCAACATGGTCCGCTGGCACGGCGCGCTCAATCCGAAGGGGTCGAAGTCGAAGATCACCGACGTCGACCTCGACGAGATCGCGAAGGTCCAGAAGTTCGTGGCGGCGATGAAGGCGGAGGGCATCTACACGACCTTCTCGCCCTACTGGGCGATCGCGGCGCAGGCGAACCCGAACTGGGGCCTCAAGGGCCATCCCGGCGGCAACCTCCCCGGGACGCTCTTCTGGGACGAGGACCTGCAGGCCGCCTACAAGGGCTGGCTGAAGGAGTTCTTCACCCGCGCCAACCCCTACGGCCCGGTGCTCGCGAAGGAGACCGCGATCGCCATCTTCCAGATCCAGAACGAGGACAGCCTCCTCTTCTGGACCATCGAGTCCGTGAAGGGCGAGGAGCGCCGCCGGCTGATGGCGAAGAACGGCGCGTGGGCCGCGAAGAAGTACGGGTCGCTCGACAAGGCGAAGGAGGCGTGGGCCGGCACCAAGTGCGACGGCGACGATCTCGCCGCCGGTGTCGCCGGCTTCATGCACATGTGGGAGTTCGACTCGAACCAGAAGGGCGGCCGGCTCCAGCGGCTCGCCGACACGCTCCAGTTCTTCTCCGAGACGATGTACGCGTTCAACAAGGACATCTCCGACTTCCTCCGCAAGGAGCTCGGCTGCAAGATGCTCATCAACGCGGGCAACTGGCACACCGCGAACAACCTGCTGATGCTCGATGCCGAGCACTGGTCCTACACGGCGAACGACGTCATCGGGATGAACTACTACGTCAACGCCGGCGCCCACATCAATCCGACCGAGAACCACAAGACGGGCTACCAGATCACGCAGGGCGACTACTTCCAGGACGGCTCGACGCTCCTCCGGCCGCGCCTGATGGCGACGAACCGGAAGCTCGTCGCGGGCTATCCGTTCCTGATCTCGGAATGCACCTGGGTGCCGCCGATGAGCTACCAGGGCGAGGCCCCCTTCCTCACCGCCGCCTACAGCTCGCTCACCGGCTTCGACGTCCTCTACTGGTTCGCCATGGGCCAGCAGGGCTACGACCGCACGATCAACAAGTGGCAGGTCGCGACGCCGGCGTTCCTCGGCGGCTGGCCCGCCTCGTCGCTGATGTTCCGCAAAGGCTACGTCCGCAAGGCCGAGCCCGTCGTCCACGAGGAACGGGCGCTCGAGGACGTCTGGACGCTCCGCTCGACGGTGATCGGCGAGGAGGAGTCGTTCGACCCCAACCGCCACACGGGCCACCTCCCCAAGGAGGTCAACCTGAAGGGCGGCATCAACCCGCTCGCGTTCCTGGTCGGCCCCGTCGAGGTGAAGTACGCCGGCGACCCGTCGAAGACGACGGCGATCGACCTGTCGAAGTACATCGACGACCAGAAGAAGGTCGTGACGAGCGTGACGGGCGAGCTCACGTTCAACCACGGGGTCGGCTGGTGCACGGTCGACGCCCCCAAGGCGCAGGGCGTGACGGGCTTCCTCTCGAAGACCGGGACGTTCGCGATGAAGACGGTGACGGTCGAATCGAAGAACGAGTATGCGTCGATCCTGGCCGTGTCGCTCGACGACAAGGAGCTCGGCTCCAGCCAGTCGATCCTGGTCCAGGCCACGACGATGTGCCGTCCGTATCACTGGAAGGAGAGCCCGGCGACGTTCAAGGATCCCGAAGGCAAGAACACCTACCAGGGCCGGCGGATCGACGAGACCGGTTCGGAGCCGTGGAACGAGGTGCAGACCCAGGCGACGATCACGGTGAAGAATTCCCGCCTGAAGAAGGCGATCGTCCTCGACCCCAACGGCATGCCCGCCGGCGAGCTGAAGGCGGAGTCCAAGAGCGGAACCTTCGTGGTGACGCTGCCGCCCAACGCCCTCTACGTGGTCCTGCAATAGGACCCGCGGAGGCCGAAGTTCAGGCTAGCGCCAATTGCCGGTGGGCGGCGGCAGCTGCGGCAGGATGAACTGCTCGCGACACTTCTTATCGCGGCATTTGAAGAGCCGCGTGCGGTCGGGCTTCGTTTCCTGAAGATCCGCAGGCTTGCCACACTTCGTGCAGGGAACGTGCATAGGGGGGAGATTATCGGATTTGAACCCCCAACGATCAAGCGTTATCCCCTCCGGATTTTTCGAATTTCGCGTCGTTCCGCGCCTCCTCCGGGCAACCAGAGATGGAGGGCGAGCGACGATGATCCGACTCAACGCGGGCGACTCCCGGGGATGCTGCGACCGGTTCAGCCGGCGCACGTTCCTGCAGCTCGGCGCCTCGGGCCTCGCGTCGCTCAGCCTGCCCCGCATCCTCCAGGCGCGCGGCGCCGCCCCCGCCCGGGACACCCGCGTCGTCCTCCTCTGGCTCGAAGGCGGTCCCAGCCACATCGACCTCTGGGACATGAAGCCCGACGCCCCCGCGGAGTACCGCGGCTTCTGGCGCCCCATCGCCACCAACGTGCCGGGGATGCAGGTCACCGAGATGTTCCCCCGTCAGGCGAAGCTGGCCGACAAGTTCTCCATCGTCCGCACGCTCCACCACGGCGATCCCGACCACGTCGGCGCGCCCCACATCATGCTCACCGGCCGGGTCGGCCCGACCGTCGGCAACCCCGGGGTCACCGCGCCGTCGATGGGCTCGATCGTCGCGAGGACCGTCGGCCCCCGCGGCCCCGGTCTGCCCCCGTACGTCGTCGTCCCCAACGTCGGCGGCGGCAAGTACTTCGGCGGCCACTACGTCGGCCACGCGTTCGATCCGTTCGACGTGGGCAGCGACCCCAACAGCGCCAACTACAAGGTCCACAACCTGACCCTGTCGACCGGCATGTCGGTGGCGCGGCTCGACGACCGCCGCGGCCTCCGCCGCAGCCTCGACACGCTCCGCCGCGACTCCGACGACTCCGGCGCGTTCGACGCCATGGACAAGTTCGAGAAGCAGGCGTTCGAGCTCGTCACCAGCCAGAACGTCACCCGCGCATTCGACGTCTCCGTCGAGAGCGAGGCGACCCGCAACCGCTACGGCCGCCACACGTGGGGCCAGAGCACCCTGCTCGCCCGCCGCCTGGTCGAGGCCGGCGTCTCGTTCGTCACCGTCAACATGGGCGGCTGGGACCAGCACGGCGACCTGAAGGCGAAGATGGACGTCTACCTCCCCGCCGTCGACCGGGCCGTGTCGTCGCTCTTCCAGGACCTCGAGGCGACCGGCCTGATCGAGAAGACCCTCGTCATCGTCATGGGCGAGTTCGGCCGCACGCCGCGGATGAACACCGGCTTCGGCAACCTGCCCGCCGGCCGCGACCACTGGAACGCCGCGTTCTCCCTCATCATGGGCGGCGGCGGCATCAAGGGCGGCCGCATCGTCGGCAAGACCGACTCCAAGGCCGAGTCGATCGTCGAGCGCCCCGTCACCGTCGAACAGCTCCACGCCACCGTCTACCACACCCTCGGCATCGACCCGTCGCTCCAGTTCATGGACCGCGCGGGCCGTCCCATCCCGGTGGTCGACGGCAACGAGCCGATCCGCGAACTCCTCTAGCAAATTAAACCCCCTCCGAATTCACCACAGAGACACAGGGACCACAGAGGGGAATTCTCTGTTGTTCACCCCGAAAGAAGATCCCTCCATCCCATCCGTCTGAAACAGCCCGCACCAAGCGATCCCAGCAGGGATCCTCTCTGTGGACTCCGTGTCTCTGTGGTTGATCCGAATTCAGGATTCAGGATTCGGGATTCAGGATTCCGCGTTCCAAAGACATGAACATCGACGTGGAGATCATCTCGGACGCGGTCTGACCCTGGTGCTACGTCGGCAGGCGCCGACTCGAGAAAGCCATCCAGACCGTCAAGGGCTACCACACCGTCACCGTCGAGTGGAAGCCCTTCGAGCTCAACCCCGCCCTCCCCAAAGAGGGGATGGACCGCAAGGAGTACCGAGAGAAGAAGTTCGGCGGCCCCCAGGCCGTCGAAGAGATGGACCGGCGCATGACCGCGGTCGGCGCCCAGGAAGGCATCCCGTTCGCGCTCGACAAGATCCGCCGCACCCCCAACACGTTCGACTCCCACCGGCTGATGTGGCTCGCGGGCCGGGAGGACGTGCAGGAGAAGGTCGCCGACGCCCTCTTCCGCGCGTTCTTCACCGAGGGCCGCGACATCGGCGATCGCACCGTGCTTGCGGAGATCGGCCGCGCGGCGGGACTCGACGGCGTCGCGGAGTTCCTCGAGAGCGACCGCGGCGTGAAGGAAGTCCGCGACCAGGAGAAGAAGGGGCGCGAGATCGGGGTCGACGCGGTCCCGACCTTCATCATCGGCGGCAAGTACGTCATCTCGGGCGCGCAGAGCCCCGAGGTCTTCCTCGAAGCCTTCCGCTCTCTATAATAGGGGCGTGAAGCGCCTCCCCCTCCTGCTCGCGATCGCCGTCGTCCTCGGCGCGACCGCCAACGCGATCTCCCCCCGCGGCCTCTCGTGGACCCGTCCCCTCGGCCGCGGCGTCGGACCCCAGGTCACCCAGGCGGGACTCGTGCCCGTCGACCTCGCCAGCATGAAGAAGCTGGTCGGCGCCGTGCGGATCCTCGACGCCCGCACCCAGGAGGACTTCGCCATCGGCCGGCTCCCGGGCGCGGTCCGGTGGAATCCCGACGGGCCGCTCCCGCCGCGCGACAAGCCGATCGTCGTCTACTGCGCCAACGAATTCTGCGAGTACGCGCTCGAGGCGGGCATGAAGCTCAAGGCGGCGGGCTACCCCGATGTCGCCGTCTTCGTCGACGGCTACGAGGCGTGGTGGAACGCGGGAGGCGCCGTTGACCAGGACTGAGCGGCTCGTCCCGATCGCCCTGGGGCTCGTCTTCCTCGCGGCGGGGATCCTGAAGATCGTCGACCCGCTCGCGTTCGCGGTCTCGATCGCGCGGCTGCGGATCGCGCCGATGGCCGTCGTCGGACCGGTTGCGATCCTGCTTCCCTGGATCGAGGTCGTCGCCGCGGTCGCGCTGCTGATTCCCAGCTACCGCGACGCCGCGCTCAAGCTGCTGATGGGAATGCTCGTCCTGTTCACGGCGATCCTGGGGATCGGCCTGCTCCGCGGCGCCGCTTCGTGCGGCTGCTTCGGAAAGGCGGACTCGCTGCTCAACCGGGCGGACGTCGCCCTGGCGCGAAACGTGGTGCTGATCGCGCTCGCGGCCCTCGCGATGCGCCGGAAGACTACTTCTCCAGCAGCACCTGCTTCGCCGGCTTCAGGTACTGGTCGTTGAGCTTGTCGAGCGACCAGAGCAGGCCGCGCGTGACCATCGTGAGATAGCGGGCGTCGGCCACCGTCGCGTTGTTGTGGCCGAGCGTCGTCCCGAACACGCGGGTCTTGCCGTTGTAGGTGTTGGTCCAGACGCAGATGCAATCCTCGACCTTCTCCTTGCCGTCCTTGCTCTTGACCGTCTGCTTGCCGCGCGCGAGCTCCTTGGCGGTGTCGAGCAGCTTGCCCGTGATGTTGTTGTAGAGCTCCTCGTTCACGGTCGTCCAGTTCTCGGCGCCCTTCGTGATCGGGCTCTCCTTGTCGGTGAACGTGATCTCGATCGGCAGCTGCGGGCCGTGGCCGTTCGTGTGGAGGCCGGTGAACTCGAACCAGGCCGAGGTCTTCGGGTAGCCCTCGCCGCGGAAGCTGTGCATGCCGCAGTGGAGGAAGACCGCGGGCAGCCCCTCCTTGTGGGGCTTCAGGATGGCGTTGATGACGTCCGTCTCCTTCACGTCGGACTCGCACTCGTCGTGGACGACGACGTCGAAGCCCTTGTACCACTCGGGGTTGTCGTACACGGGGTTCTTGTGCTTGGTGCCCTTGTCGGGGTCGTAGGCGATCGTCCACGAGACGTTCGCCCGCTCGGAGATGCCTTTGGTGAGGATGTCCTTCTGCTTCTCGTAGTCGTGGCAGCAGCCGCCCAGCACGAGCAGCGCGCGGATGGGCTTGTCGTCCTGCGCCGGCGGAACGGGGGCGAAGCCGGGGATGAGGACGACGAGCGCGAGGAGCATCTTCTTCATGGTTTCATTCCTGTCAACGGGGGAAATCGTACAGAGCTATTACGCTCCGGTCCAGCTAATAGAACGTGAAAACCGAGACGTTACACCTTTCCGCGTGCTATCCTTCCGGCCTATGAAAAATAAAACGACCCCCGACGAGATCTTCAAGCTCGGCCTCGGCTTCATGGCGTCGAAGACGCTCCTGAGCGCGATCGAGCTGGGCCTGTTCACGGAACTCGCGAAGGGTCCCCGCGACGGCGACGCACTCCGCGTCTACATGGGCCTCCATCCGCGAAGCAACGCCGACTTCCTCGACGCGCTGGTCGCGCTCGGCATGCTCGACCGGAAGGCCGGCAAGTACAAGAACACGCCCGCGACAAACGCCTTTCTCGACAAGAACAAGCCCTCGTACATGGGCGGCATCCTGGAGATGTGCAACGCCCGCCTGTTCGGCTACTGGAACAGCCTGACCGAGGGCCTCAAGACCGGCCAGCCGCAGAACGAGGCCAAGCAGGGCGGCAACATCTTCGAGGTGCTCTACTCCGACCCCGAGAAGCTGAAGGGCTTTCTCGCGGCGATGACCGGCCTCAGCACCGGCGCGGGCATGGCCATCGCGGCCAAGTTCCCCTGGAAGAAATACAAGTCGTTCGTCGACGTCGGCGGCGCGCAGGGCGGCGTCGCGGTCCAGCTCGCCCTCAAGCACAAGAAGCTCACGGGCGGCAACTTCGACCTTCCGGCCGTCGGCCCGATCTTCGAGGAGTACGTCCGCTCGTTCAAGCTCGAGAACCGCCTCAAGTTCATCCCGGGCGACTTCTTCAAGGACCCGCTGCCCGCGGCCGACGTGATCATCATGGGCCACATCCTCCACGACTGGAACCTCGAGGAGAAGAAGGCGCTGATCGCGAAGGTCCACGGGGCGCTCCCGAAGGGCGGCGCCTTCATCATCCACGAGGCGATGATCGACGACGACCGCCGCAAGAACGCGTTCGGGCTGCTCATGAGCCTGAACATGCTGATCGAGACGACGGGCGGGTTCGACTACTCGGGGGCCGACTGCCAGAAGTGGCTGAAGCAGGCGGGCTTCAAGAAATCCAAAGTCGTCCCCCTGACCGGCCCGGACTCGATGGTCATCGCGATCAAGTAGGGGGCTACAGCAACCCGCCTTCCTTCGTCACGACGTGCGAGCTTAGGCGGAAGTTGTCGCAGTCCATTCCGCGCAAGTGGGACAGATGTTCGGCCGCCAGCTGGGCGGGAATGATGTCGGTGACGAACTGCCACGACGCGGGAATCGGCGGGAGCTCGAACACCAGGTCGCCGGTGTCGGCCGGAAGTCCCTGGCCGATTATCAGGACTTTCGTCCCGAGCTTCCGCAGGTCGCGCGCGAGCGCGAAGTCCTCCTCCCGGCGCGTCTTCCCGTCGATCCAGAGCCCCACGCGGAGGCCGGGCTCGACGATCTCCTGCGGGCCGTGACGGAAGCCGCCCGTCGTGAGCGCGGAGGCCGGCGCCTTGGCCGTCTCCTCCCACATCAGCCGCGACTCGTGGGCGCTCGCGAGGCTGCCCAGCCGCGCGAGGAAGTACGTGGCCTTCTCGGCGGTGAACCAGGGATTGCCCGAGAGCCGGCCGCGCCAGCCTTCGATCGCCTTCGGCAGGGCGTCGAACGACGTCCGGAGCGCCGCGACGTCGGGCTTCTTCCCGGTCGCGACCGCCGCGAGCAGGCCGCCCGCCAGCGCCACCGTGCTGTAGGTCACGACCGAGATCGCGTGGTCGAAGCCGATGCCCAGCAGGACCGGCGCGTCGGACCGCTTGCCGAGCGGGCTGTCCGGCGCGTTCGTGACGCCGACGACTTTGACGCCCGCCTTCGCGGCGCGGTCGAGCAGCGTCACCACCTCGATGCTCTTCCCGCTGCGCGAGAGGAGCAGGATCGCCGATCCCGGGCGGAACGACGTCTGATGGAGCAGTTCGGCGGCGTCGACGAGATTCGCCGATCGGCCGCCCTCGGCGAAGATCGCCTGTGCGCCCATGCCGGCGCTCCAGCTGGCGCCGATGCCCGCGATGTAGACGTCGGTCGCCTCTCGCAGGATCGCGGCGCCGCGGTCGACGGATGCCGTCACGTTGTCGAGGCACTTCCTCAGTTCGCCGGGCTGGCGCAGGATGTCGCGGAGGCAGTGGGTCTCGCTCATCGCTTCGGCTTCCACAGGTCGATGGGCCGCTTCACGTCGGTCGTGAACGGGAGCGCGATCCGCTTCCCCTGCCCCGCCGACGCGTACGCCGCGAGCAGGATCTCCAGCACCGCCCGGCCGTCCTCGCCGGTCTCGAGCGGCGCCTTGTCGTTCGCGACGCAGTCGACGAAGTGCTCGAACTCCTGCGGAAAGCCGTAGTTCCAGAGCTCCTCGAACGTGCAGAAGCTCCAGCCGCGCGTCGTCCCCGCCTTCTCCACCGCGTAGCCGTAGCCCTTGTCGGAGTAGGTGACGATCGAGTTGCCCTGGATCAGGTCCGCGTACGCGACGCCCTCGGCGCCGTGGACTTCGGCGGTGTCGTCCATGCCGCCCTTCTTGGTCCAGCTCTCCTCGGCGATGCCCATCGCCTCGCCCTCGTCGGTCTCGAACCGCACCGTGATGAGGGCGTTGTCGTCGCCGGCGGTCTTGTCGGCGTGGACGAACGTGCCCATCTCGGCGAGGACCGACGTCGCGCGCGGCTTCTGCAGCGGGACGATGCCCTCGTTCAGCGGCGTCTCGTGCGACTGGACCTGCTCGTTCTGGACGTCCTTCTTCCGCCCCCACGGCTTCTGGCCGGGCGCCTTGCCGAGCATCCAGCGGAAGAACTCGATCGCGTGGCAGCCCATGTCCATCGTCACGCCGCCGCCCGACCGGTTGACGTCCCAGAACCACGGCGAGTGGGGGCCGTCGTGCTTCTCCGACTGCTTGACCAGGTAGGGCCGGCCGAGCGCCCCTTCGTCGAGCAGCTTCTTCACGCGGACGTACTTCGGCGTGAAGCAGAGCTCCTCGGCGTACATGAGCTTCACCTTGGCCTTCCGGCAGGCGTCGATCATCCGGTCGGCGTCGGCGAGCGACGGCGCGAGCGGCTTCTCGCAGACCACGTGCTTCCCCGCCTTCGCGGCGGCGACGGTGATGTCGGCGTGGAGGTCGTTCGGGCAGCCGAGGACCACCAGGTCGACCTCGCTCGCGAGGAACTTGTCGAGGTCCTTGAACGCGTGTTTCACGCCGTGCTTCTTCGCGAAGTCCTGGGCGTGGGTCCCCGTGGGCGAGAGCACGCCGAAGAGCTCGGCCCGGGCGACGCGCTTGAGGGACTCGGCATGGATCGTCGAGATGAACTGCGATCCGACGAGGCCGACGCGGACGGTTTGAGTAGTCATGGGGAAAGTATGCCTGCCCGGCGTCCTCGAGTCCACATAACGTGGCTCCCCCTTCGGGATCGCAAGAGTAAGGGCGCGTTCCGCCACATTAAGGAGCATGACGATGAGGGTCGAACAAATCCGGAAGTCCCTGCCGAAGACGATGGACGCCCTCCAGACCCGCATCGGGCGGATCGGATCGGGCGTCGCCGACCGGGTCCAGTCCGTGGCGCGCAGCGACACCGTCGCGCGGGCGCGGAAGGCGGTCCGGCGCGGCTCCGAGGAGACGATGAAGTGGGTGCGAAAGAATCCTCGAGCGCTGCCGCTGGCCGGGGTCGGCCTGGGCGGAGCGCTCGCGACGTGGTTGCTCGTCCGCGCCCGCCGCAATTCCCGGAGGCCGCGGATGCTGCAGCGGGCGATCAAGACGGTCGGGTCGCTGCCCGGCGTCCGCCAGGGCTTGGCCTCGTCGTTTGTCCGGTTCCTCGGCTGGGCAATGACCCCGAGGAAGCCTCATGTGTTCAGAGCCATTTCCATCCGCTGGTAAGGAGGACGCCATGAAACAGCATCCGGAACGGATTCCCGATAACCTGAGAGGCGCGGTGCCGATGATCGTCGACGAAGGTCGGCGGATCCTCCAGCGTTCGGCTCGCCGGGCCGGTCAGACCGCCACGCGCGTCGCCCGCAAGGGCCGTCGCCTGGTGGGGACCACCGTGGAGCGGACCGAGCGGATGACCCGCCGCAATCCGTGGATGGGCCTGGGCGCCGCGATCGGCGCCGGCTTCCTCCTCGGCGGCCTCTGCACCTTCATCTTCTACCGGCCCCGCTGACGCAAGAGCGATCGACGGTCTATTTCTTTCGACGACCTCGGAAGAAATAGACCGTCTTTTTTGATTCGATGTAACCGGGGGGTGGGGTTCCCTTTTACCGTCAGCATGGATGCCAAGCGCTTGGAAATCCTGGGACGCGAGGGGGTCCCGATCGGGCACGTGGAGCTGATGCCCGCCGGGACGGCCGAAGGGGAGTACAAGATCGTCGTCCAGCTTCAGCGCGGCTACCAGGTGGTCGCGCTCCGGAGCGAGATGACGGCCGGCCGCATCAGCGGCATCATCGCCCTCCCCCCCGTCCTGCGCGACGGAACAAAATAGCCCGTCGTTTGGAACAAAAAAGACCGTCTTTTTTGTTCCAGGGGAAAAAGAAACCCCCCGTGGGAGCGGGGGGTTGGACTGGGGTTTAATGAAGATGAATCGGCGTTAGATCGCGGAGTCTCCCTTCTCGCCCGTGCGGATGCGCAGGGCCGACTCCAGGGTCGAGACGAAGACCTTGCCGTCGCCGATCTCGCCCGTCCGCGCCGCGCGGACGATGGCTTCCACCGCGGCGGCCGCGGCGGCGTCCGACACTACGACTTCGACCTTCACCTTCGGGACGAGGTCGACCGTGTACTCGGCGCCGCGGTACTGCTCCTTGTGGCCCTTCTGGCGGCCGAAGCCGCGGACTTCGCTCACGGTCAGGCCCTGGATGCCCACCTGGGTCAGGGCCGACTTCACGTCATCCAGCTTGTGAGGCTTGACGATCGCTTCTATTTTCTTCACGTTCGGATCCCTTTATCAGTAGGGGGTTAGAGGTTGTTGTAAGCGGACTCGCCGTGCAGCGTCAGGTCGAGGCCCTGCGTCTCCTCCTCGGGCTTCGGACGGAGGCCGACGACCGCGTTGACGATCTTCAGGATCACGAAGCAGCCCACGAGCGCCATCGCCCAGGTGATGCCCACCGCGATCAGCTGGTTGAAGAACTGGGCGCCGCCGCCCGACAGGTCGACCGCCGTCTTGCCGTCCGGCTTGTAGAGCTGCGCGATCGCGGGGTTCACGTCCTTCGACGCGAAGATGCCCGTCAGGAGCGCGCCGAGCGTTCCGCCCACGCCGTGGACGCCGAATGCGTCGAGCGAGTCGTCGTAGCCGAACTTGGCCTTCACCTTGGACGCGGCCAAGTAGCAGACCACGCCGCCGATCAGGCCCATGAGGGTCGCGCTGGTCGGGGACACGAAGCCCGACGCCGGGGTCACCACGACGAGGCCGGCGACCATGCCGGAGACGCAGCCCAGGGCGCTGGG